>ERZ779943.77-NODE-77-length-29642-cov-3.65579_pt1 | contig 29642 bp, 18 predicted proteins | sample MGYA00511027_ERZ779943 | MGnify/ENA primary metagenome ERZ779943 (study PRJEB29588, sample SAMEA2144588) | human gut metagenome | biome: human gut; feature: human-associated habitat; material: faeces | place: Denmark | collected 2008/2010 ...
CTCAGAAAAAGAAAGGCAAAAATCAGGCAAATTTGCAGTTTTGGGAGGACAAAATGAAAAAGGAAGCTAAAAGCTATAGGATATATATAAGAGTGTCAGAAGCCGAAAAAGCGGAAATAGCATATCAGGCAGCACTCAACAATATGTCAATTTCGGAGTACATTCTAAAATGTGTAAGACGAAAGCGAATAGTAGTATGCGAGAATTTTCCCGAACTGCTATATCAATTATCCGCACTTGGCAATAACCTCAATCAGATTGCAGCAATCGCAAACACAAACAAATATATTTCTTCAAATCAAATAGAATCAGCAAAAAATATTCTATCCGACTGTTACGATAAAATGTCTGAATTCGTTTCGTATATCTGTGAGCCAAAATCTGATTCAGAAAATTCTCACAATCAGCTGAGTGAAGAAGTCGTTGAAGAAATCAACAATGCTTTGGCAATTATAAACAGTCGAGTGAATTCAGCAAAGAAGGAAATGTAATTAATGGCAGTGGTTAAAACAATAAACAAAGACCCTAAAAAGCAAATGTCTAATCGAATGACATCAAATGCACACATTTTTAATGCGTTGAACTACATAACTCGCAAAGATAAAACAACTCCTGAACTTACGTACTGCAATTTAACAAATTCAAATTTTACAAATTGGGAAACAACAAAATTTTTTCAACAAACAAGAAAAATGTATGATAAGGATAATAAAATTCTTGCACATCATCTTGTACAATCTTTTGCGGTTAATGATAAATTAACACCTGAGCTTGCAAACAAAATAGGCAGAGAGTTAATTCATAAATGTTTCCCTGATATGCAGGTTGTAATGACTACTCACCTTGACGGTAAGTGTTTACATAATCACTTTATTATTAATTCAGTATCACCAATCGACGGACACAAATTTCTTGACAATATGAAAACCGTCAGAATGATTAGACGAGTTTCGGATGAGCTGTGCTACAAGTACGGTTTAAATGTAATTGAAAATCCGCAACAAACGTGCAGACTTGATGATGCTACGTTTCGCAAAGCCATTGAGGGCAAAAGTTGGAAATTTAATCTTGTCAATGATATTGATAAAGCACTTGAAGATTGCAAAACAAAAGAAGAGTTTATAAACTTTTTTGAAAGCAACGATTATGAAATTAAATACGGCAACGCACATATTGTGTTTCACAAAAACGGCGAAGCAAAATCGATAAGAGCCGACACACTTGCAAAACAATTTGGCAATAAATATTGCAAAGCCAATATTGATAAAGCATTAGGTTTGCAAACCGAAAAGAAGAAAAAGAAAACCTACAGAAAAGAAAATACACAAAAAGTTTTAGAGGAAATGGAACAAGAAGCTAAAAGACAATGGGAGCGTTACGAAAAGCGTTACGCTGATAAAGTTAAAGTAACAAATCATAAGTATTTCGAAAACTTACGCTTTTTTAAAAATCCTTTTGTGTTTACTCTGAAATTAATAAAGCACATATTTACAAATTCTAAAAAATCAGTTCACAAAAATGTAATCAAGCAAAATTTAAAATATACAGTCAGACAAACTACAGATTATACAAAGATGAAAAAAAGAATATCAAATGTACCGTATAAGGAATTAACAGGTACACTTGGTAATACGGCACAAATTAAGTTATACAGCTTCCAGCTTGCTAAACTATTCAATGACGGGATACTGTGTTATGCAAATGTTGATATGACAACAGGTATTGCTATGGTTACGGTTAAAGAACACAATCTTAAAAGAATAGCAAATGTTCTCGGTCTTGAAAATGCTGACTCTATTATTTCACAAGCTGACACCATCAGAAACAAAAAAACATATGCAAGACTTAAAAAGTCAGGCAAAGAACTTGAGTATCTGATGGTAAACAAAAAGCAAATTGAAATTTTAAATTTAAAATGTGTTCAGTTTGCAAAATTTCAAAAATCAGAAGATAAGTTCAATATCGTTTTTCTCGAAAATGATAAAGACAGAATATTGAATTTACTATATCCGAATAAATCAACAGAGCCAACTGCACCAACATTTGTGCAGGTCAACGCTCAGATTAACAGAAGATTGAAAAAACAATCAGAAGAAACAGGAGAAAAACTTTGTTACAAGGTTATAAGCTCAAAGCAATATGACCTTATTAAAAACTCAGATATTGATTTTGCTGTGTTTAAAAAAGAAAACGGAACTTACAATCTTGTTTTTCTTGAGAGCGACAGCAACAATATAAATAATATATTATATCCCGGAAAGAAGGTAACCTTGCAATAATAGTTTTGCGAGCTAATTCAATTTGACATTTAAGAAAAGGAGGACTCTATATGCTACCAAACTTATATAAGTGCGATGGACTTTATTACTTAATCAAAAAAAGTTCAAGTTAGGCTTGACTTTTACGCTTTAAAGTAATAAACTGTTAGGAGAATAATGATGTCAATAGAATATGAAAACAAAGTAAAAAATTATCTTCGTATGCTTGAAAATGAAACAAGATATATTACAGCAATACCCGAAGATTGGCTCAAATTCTTGCATACATCTTGCAATAACTACAAACTTGATTTCAGAGAACTTGTTTTAGTCAATACAACTTTTCCAAATGCAACGGCATTGTTACAGCTTAAAGATTGGAATAGTAAATTTGGCAGGAGAGTAAAAAAACAAGAAACCGGTATTCCCTCTTTGGATTTTACACAAGGCAAAAGAATAAGGGTGAAATACTATTTCGATATTTCGCAAACCGTTGAAACCGAAAATTCAAAGCCTGTGCCATTATGGAGATACAACAATAAACACGAAAGTAATGTGGTTAAAGCTCTGAACTCAAAATTTAATTTAAAATGTTCCAATTTTGAAACTGCAATTTCAGGAGCTATCAACAAACTTACTTTAATAAGTCTTGACAGCAATTACAATTATTTGCAAAAAGTTTATAATAATACACCTTTGGTTAAATTCGGGGCTACTGCAAAAAAAATATACGGTGATATGATTGCAAAAAGTGCAATGGCTGTAGTGGTTTCTCGTTGCGGATATGATATTACAAAATTGTTTAATGCAAATGATTTTCAAGATGTAACTATGTTTGATAGCTCAAAAACAACACTGGCTCTTGGCAGCGCAACATTAAATACCGCAAAAGAAATTTTAAATGTTATATCATATAGCATTAACAAAGAAATTGAAAAGGAGAAAAGTTATGAGCGAAACAAGGAAAACAGTCAATGGAATAGATTATATTCTGGGCAAGGACGAGATTTGGTATCCGGACCTTCCACTTCCGGAGTTCGAGTTGAACAACTGGGGAGTAGCAAGGAGAGATTACTTGAAGAACAACGACGAGATGCTATTCGAAGAAATGATGATGACGGGAGAGATTCTTCAGCACCTCGAAACAGTTCAAACTCAGGCTCAGGAGAGGTACGAAACATTGATAGAGCAGAAGAGGAAAGCATTGGGAGTAACCGAGGAACTCAAGGAGAAAGACTGGCTCAAGTGGGTACAATTAGCCAACAGCATTCAGGAGGAAGCTCGTCAGGAAGTTCTCGAAGAAATGATTTACATCTAAATGAAGAAAATTTAAAAAGCAATACAGAAGCAGAGGTAATTGATAATTCCTCTGCTTTTTCTATTTCTCAGGAGCAAATCAATAAGATTATTACTGAGGGAAGTGGCGTTGTAAACGGAAAATATAGAATATACGAGCAATTTGCGAAAGACGAAACTTTAAAAGATAATGCTCAATTTTTGAAAAATGAGTATGGGATTGGCGGTAAGTCAAGTGCCGCAACTTATAACCATATTGGTGTCGATTGGGATGGAAAAGGGCTGTTATTAGCTAACAAAAACACCGAAAATAAAATATTACTCAAATGGGAAAAAGTCGCTAAGATTATATCCTATCTCATCAAAACCGACGGATACCTAAATTCAGCTGAAAAACAAGGTTACATTGACTATAAGAAAGCAAAAGAACTACCCGCAGAGAAACAAAAAGAAGCCGAAATCCCTGCTGAGGAGTTAGAACTTGCATATTCTGTAGAGATCGGAAGAGCGGGAAAAAGTGTTACATCGGAGCTGATGAGTATAAGATTATCGGTATAACCGATAATGCTGTATCATTGTTTGACAGCCGTTATCCTTTGCTCAGTACAGATATGAGCAAAGAAGAGTTTGAAAAAAAGATTACAGAAAATAGGCAGTTTAATGAACATTTATTTGTTAAAAAATCGCTTGATAAAGATTTATTTTTCAATAATTTAGACAAAGAATCGTTTACATACATTTATTACAATCCTGATGCAGATTCAGGCGGTCAGTTTGTTATTACAGAAATACCTTACGAACAAGTTATTGAAGCATCAAAAAAATACCCTGATAACACATCTGAATTTTTTGACTATATTGTTTCAGTAGGAAGACAAACTGCAGTCGATGTTGACAGTGAATTCTTCCGTGATTCACTCGACAAATACAACAGTAACAGCCACTTCGCCGAAGGTCTGACTGATGATGTAAAAAATCAGCTTACAAATATTGCTTTGTCAGACGATACCAATTTCAAGCAAAAGGATTATTATGACTCTTATTCAGAGATACAATCAGAAAATCCCGATGCGATAATACTGTTCCGTGTGGGTGACTTTTATGAGGTGTTAGGTGATAATGCTCAAGAAGCAGCCGAGGCACTTAATTTAACGCTTATGTCACGAACAATTAACGGAGAAAAGATACCAATGGTCGGATTTCCGTCCTCTTATCTTGAAGATAACGAAAACTTGCTTGTTGAAATCGGTTATAAAATATTGACCGTTGAGCCGGAGGATATAGCGGAAAGAGCAAGCTTGCGTAACAAAGCACAGGAAGTTGCAAAGCGAAATAATTTGCCTTTTTCCGATAAATTCAGTATGGGTTTCGAAGATGATTTCGATACGGCAGTTTATGACGGAAGTATGTCAGCTGATGATTATGAAAAATTACAGCAAGCTGACATCGAACCAAAAGCCGACCGTCCGACAATCACTTGCGACTGGAGCGAACATCCTGCGTTTGAAGATGGCAAGACTTATTCGGTAGCAGATTTTGACAGAATTATGAAGTCTGCCGATGATGAATGGGTCAGACTCAGACAGTATGAGCAAGACACATATGGCAATGATATGGACGCAATATATCAAGCCTATGAAGACGGAGAAATTGACAGTGTTCATCAAGGCTATGCAAAGACAAAGTTTATTATCAATATGCCCGACGGAACTCGATACACAGAAAGACAAGACATTGGCGACGGTGACGGCGGTGTTATTGACTTTTTAAGGCAGTATGATAACTATAAAAATCTTGTGCCAATACTTGAACAGGAAAGAGATAACGAACCATCACTCTTAACTCCTGTTTATGGGGAAAAATTTGTAAAAGAAGTGGAAGAGCAATCGGACAATTTGTCCGCTCAGCAAAAGCGAGAAGATGTTATTTTTTCTTCTGATGGTAAAAACTATGTAATCACAGATGATAATTTTGCCGATGGTACAAAAAGTGAGCGTTATGCCAATAATATTAACGCAATAAAAACGCTTAAGGAAATTGAAAGCAGCAACAGACAGGCTACACCAGCAGAACAAGAAATACTTGCAAAGTATGTAGGTTGGGGAGGTCTTGACAGCTACTTCAAAGCTGAAAACAACGCACAACTAAAAGCTCTACTAAACGATGATGAGTATAAAGCTGCATTAGCAAGCACACTTACATCATTCTATACACCTCCTGCAGTTATCCGAGCAGTGTATAATGCACTTAATAACTTAGGATTTAAAACAGGCAATATCCTTGAGCCAAGCTGCGGTGTCGGCAACTTTATGGGGTTATGCCCGACCAATATGTCAGACAGCAAATTCTACGGAGTAGAGCTTGATGATATATCCGGCAGAATTGCAAGTAAGCTGTATCCGCAGGCTAATATTGCGGTGCAAGGCTTTGAAACAACCAATCTTCCCGATAATTTTTTTGACGCTGCAGTCGGTAATGTTCCGTTTGCTCAGCTTAAAGTGCTTGATAAAAAGTACGATAAATATAATTTCCTTATTCACGATTACTTTTTTGCAAAGACATTGGATAAGGTAAGACCGGGCGGCATAATTGCTTTTATTACTTCTAAGGGTACAATGGACAAAAAGTCCTCTAAAGTAAGAAAATACATAGCACAGAGAGCGGAACTTCTCGGAGCAATCAGACTTCCAAATGATACTTTTTCAAAGACCGCCGGAACGGAGGTTACTTCCGATATTCTGATACTGAAAAAGCGTGAGAGAATGATTGACATTGAGCCTGATTGGGTACATCTTGGCAAAGATGATAACGGTATTACAATTAACAGCTACTTTGTCGAACACCCGGAAATGATACTCGGCGAAATGCAAGAAGTTTCAGGACCGTTCGGAGCAAAAGCAGAGTGCATTGCTTATGAAAATGCAAATCTTGAGGACTTGCTGAATGAAGCTGTATCTAATATTGACGGAGAGTATAAAGCACAGGCAATTGAAAAGCTCTTTGAAGATACGGAAGATGATGAGGACGCAGACTTAATTCCTGCTACTCCTGATGTTAAAAATTTCTCTTATACAGTTGTTGACGGTGATATATATTATCGTCAAAACAGCATTATGGAGAAACAGAAGCCTAATAAAACCGCCGAAAAAAGAATAAAAGCTCTTGTTAAAGTAAGAGAGGCTCTTCGAGAAGTTCTTAATAATCAACTTGAGGATATGCCTGATGAGGTTATTGCAAACTCTCAGCGAAAGCTCAATATTATCTATGATAAGTTCGTCAATGAGTACGGTTATATTAATTCAAAAGCAAATATGAAGGCTTTCGAAAAAGATAACTCAATCAATTTGCTTGCATCACTCGAAAAATTTGACAGTGAAAAGAATTATAAAGGCAAATCGGATATTTTTAGCAAGCGAACAATTCAACCGCATAAAGCTGTTGATAAAGTCGATACAGCATCTGACGCACTTGCGGTATCAATTTCAGAAAAAGCAAAGATTGACTTGGAATATATGAGTCAACTCTACGGCAAATCTGTTGATGATATTATTGATGAGCTTAAGGGGGTAATATTTAATGTACCCGGAACGGACGTTTATCAAACTGCTGATGAGTATCTGTCAGGCAATGTAAGAGAAAAACTCAGAACAGCTTTATCATATAGTTACGATAAGCCGGAGCAATATGACAGCAATATAACCGCACTTAAAGCTGTTCAGCCCGTTGACTTAACTGCAACTGAGATTGATGTTCGTTTAGGTGCAACTTGGTTGCCTGTTGATGTGGTAAGGGTCTTTATGTATGAAACTATAGGAACTCCCCGATACATAAGGGATTCGATAGATGTTTCGTATTCTGAATATAATTCCGAGTGGAGAATATCACATAAGAGCTTCGATAAATCTGTAAATGCAGTCAGCACATATGGTACTAAGAGAATCAATGCTTACAAAATACTTGAAGATACACTCAATTTAAGAGATGTAAAAATATTTGATAATGTTTTTGAGGACGGCAAGGAAAAAAGAATACTGAACAAGGAGGAAACAGCCATTGCTCAGAGTAAGCAGGAGCTTATAAAGAGTCGCTTTGCAAGTTGGATTTTTTCAGACAGAGATAGACGAGAAAGACTTTGCCGTCTTTACAACGAAAAATTTAACTCTGTTCGTCCTCGTGAGTATGACGGCAGTCACCTCATTTTTGATGGAATGAACAGTGAAATACAGTTAAGAGAACATCAGAGAAACGCAGTAGCTCACGCAATATACGGCGGAAATACCTTGCTCGCACATACCGTCGGAGCTGGAAAGACCTTTGAAATGGTCGCTATCGCAATGGAGAGTAAGCGTTTAGGTTTATGCAATAAGTCGCTGTTTGTTGTACCAAATCATATTACGGAGCAAATGGGTATTGAATTTATGCAGCTCTATCCTGCCGCTAATATCTTGGTTGCGACAAAGAAAGACTTTGAAACAGCGAACAGAAAAAAATTTTGCAGCCGTATAGCAACGGGAGATTACGATGCAGTAATCATAGGTCATTCGCAATTTGAAAAGATACCGATGAGCATTGAAAGGCAGCGTCAGATTATCGAAATGCAGATTGATGATGTTATTGAAAGCATTGCGTTTGCACAAGACAACAACGCTGAAAACTTTACAATTAAGCAGCTCGAAAAAACAAAAAAGAATTTGGAAAACAAACTACAAAAGCTCAACGACCAATCAAGGAAAGATGATGTTGTTACCTTTGAGGAGCTTGGTGTAGACAGATTGTTCGTTGACGAAGCACACTACTACAAAAACTTGTTCCTTTACACTAAAATGCGAAATGTTGCAGGTGTAGGTCAGACTGAAGCACAGAAGTCAAGCGACCTCTTTATGAAATGCCGTTATCTTGATGAGATTACAGACGGCAAGGGTGTTGTATTTGCAACAGGTACACCTATAAGCAATTCAATGACAGAGTTATACACAATGCAAAGGTATTTGCAGTACAACAAACTTGTTGATTTAGGATTGAGCAATTTTGACGCTTGGGCTTCTACCTTTGGTGAAACGGTAACAGCACTCGAACTCTCCCCGGAAGGAAATGGATACAGAATGAAAACACGATTTGCTAAATTCTTTAATTTGCCTGAACTGATGAGTACCTTTAGGGAAATTGCAGACATTAAAACCGCTGATGTTTTAGATTTAGATGTTCCTGAAGTAGAACGACATAATGTTCTTACCAAACCATCAGAGCAACAAAAAGAAATTATAGCAGGAATTGGTGACCGAGCTGACAAGGTTCATAGTGGTGATGTTGACCCATCAGTTGATAATATGCTCAAAATAACTAATGACGGCAGAAAACTTGCACTTGACCAGCGACTTATTAATCCTATGTTGCCTGATTTTGAGGGTAGCAAATTGAATGTTTGTGCGGATAATATTTTTTCTCTGTGGGATAAAACAAAAGAAGATAGACTTGCACAGATGGTTTTCTGTGACATATCTACTCCCAACGGCGCAGGAAAATTTAATGTGTATGACGAGTTGAAGGCAAAGCTGATTGCAAAGGGTATTCCCGAAAACGAAATTGCATTTATTCACGATGCTAAGACTAATCAGCAGAAGCAAGATATTTTCAGTCAAGTAAGAAGTGGCAAAATAAGGGTTATTATCGGCTCTACAAGTAAAATGGGAGCAGGTACTAATTGTCAGGACAAGCTTATTGCATTACATCACCTCGATTGCCCTTGGCGACCGTCAGATTTGCAGCAGCGTGAAGGCAGAATTATAAGACAGGGCAATAAAAATTCTTTAGTACATATCTACAGCTATCTAACAGAAAACACTTTTGATGCTTATCTATATCAGCTTGTCGAAAATAAGCAAAAGTTTATCAGCCAGATTATGACGAGCAAATCACCTGTTCGTTCAGCAGAAGATATTGATGAGCTACAGCTTTCTTATGCTGTAGCAAAAGCTCTTTGCAGTGGTAATCCATTGATAAAAGAGAAAATGGACTTAGATATAGAGGTATCAAAACTCCAATTGCTTAAAGCTAATTTCTTATCTGTAAAGTATGAGCTTGAAGACCAAATTGCAAGCACTTTTCCGCAGAAAATCAGCAGTGCAAAATATAATGTTGAAAAAATCAAAAGTGATATTGAGCTTGCAAAAAGTCATATCAATGACGATTTTGCACTTAAAATTAAAGGCATTACTTATAATGACAAAAAAGAAGCAGGACAACAACTGCTTCTTGCTTGTGATAAAAGCATTGGCTCTGATAAAGTCAGAATTGGTGAATATAAAGGCTTTATTCTCGACCTAAGATTTGATGCTTACCATAGTAATAAATATATTTTAACGCTTAATGGCTCTGCTCATTATGATGTTGAATTAGGTCAGGATATTTTCGGCAATGTGACGAGAATTGATAATGTACTTAAATCCTTGCCCGGTGAGCTTGAAAAAGCAAAAAATGAACTTTCAAAGGTTGAGAGCGACTGTGATTCAGCAAAAGAAGCTGTCAATACCACTTTTGACAAAGAAGAAGAGCTTAATACGAAGCTTGCTCGTCTGAAAGAGCTTAACACTATCCTTGAAGTGGACAATTCGTCTATTAAAAAGAATGAAGATACCGCAGATAATAACGAAGATGATTATTACTATGCTAAGGTCAACGAAAAGCAAAAAGACATTCTTTTTTCTGAGGGTTACAAAGATTTTGCACCCTCGGATGACGGAGGAAAATTTATCGTAAAATATCCTGCTGCTGACAAAGTCAAAGTGCAACAGTTACTCAACAATAATGCTATTAAATTATAATGAAAGGTCGGTAAATATGAATACAACAGTAAAAAACGAGGTAATGTTACCGGAATTTGTAAGTCAGCTTATCAGAATTGCTAAATCTGAGGGTATGAACAATGACAGTAACGACATAGAGAAGTTTGGCAAATATGTTGCAGAACTTCAGACTCAAATTATTGCTTTAGAAAAGCAAATTGAAGCTATGAATAAAAGTCTTGAAAACCTTCAAGACGAAAAGATTAAAGATGCTCAGAAAACAATGATTAATGAGAGCAAAAATAAAGTTTCAAATTTAAAATCATATGGAAAAAAATGTAGCAGCACATTAAAATCACTTCTTATGACTTTCAGACTGAAAGGTAGTAATGCTTTCAAAACAGCTTTGAAGGCAACAAAATTTGATTCGCTTGTAAAAGAAGGTGCAAAACTCTATCATTCAGCTTCGGAAACATTCAAAACAAGTGCGGAACGAACTAAGTTGCTTTCTAAAGAATTGGGCGGAGTAAGACATTCCGCCGCAAATGTGGTAGCAGTGCTTGCCGGCAAAGATATAACCGAAGCTCCAAAGCACCTTGATAATGATAAAGGCTTGCTTCATCTCATTGAAAAAGGTTTTACAGGATTATCGCAGAAATGTGATAAACTTGGCTCTCGTGCGGACAATTTGTCCGATGAAATCGGTTACAGGTATATGAAAATTTCAGCAGAACAAAAGGATATTCTTTCTTCTGAGGGATACAAAGAGTTTTCGCAGTCTGATGATGGAAATTATATTATTAAGTATCCGGCAGAAGAAAAAAACAATATTATTAAAATTGTAAATAATCAGAATAATACAATGAAAAATGTGAGGTAATTGATATGACAAACAAAAAAGTAATTTATCAGGATATACCGATTGAAAATGCTCGTAAATCTGTTGGAACAATTGAAAAGCTCCGTAACCGAGATACTGACGGTGACGGAAGATGCGATTTTGTTGATAATAATTACAATAAACCTTCTGATGTTTACTTGAAACTTAGCGAAGAAGAGTATCAACGCTTGTTGCAAACAAAGCGTGACGAATATATCAGCAATACACGCAAGTCCGGTGATCACTACATAGTTAAATGTAGTGAAGCTAACAAAGATGAAGTCGTAAGGTTAATCAGAACTGTAAAACATTCAATGCCAATGACATAAGAGGTGAACATAATGAGTGATAATTTTACCGTTCAGCCACCGAATACGCTGTCGCAAGTTATAATAACTCCTCTTCAGCAACCACGAAGAGGAACGGTTGCTCTTGCTAATGTGACTGTTGATGATACTATCACTATTAACAGCATTGCTCTCAAAGAAAGCAAATATGGCGGTCTGTATGTAAAAATGCCTGCAAAGCTAACTAAAGACGGTACATACATTGACGTTGCACATCCGTTTAACAGCAAGGTCAGGCAGACGCTTAATGATAAGCTGATTGATATGTACGAAACAGGTCAATTTACTTATATTGACAATGCTACAAGCAACAAGAAATATTCACCGCAAGTAAGAATTGTAAATTGCTCTAAATATAGTGAGGGAAATACCTTTCTTGCTCGTGCGGATTTAGTAGTATCTTCTTTTGTGGTGCATAATGTAAAACTTAGGCATACAGACAATGGTAATTTAACAATCAGTATGCCGGCTTACTTATCTTCTACCGGTGAATACCGCTCAATTGTAGTGCCAAAGAGCAAAAATTCTTATCAGTTGCTTAATAAGGCATACATCAATGAGTACAACACTGAGTATATGTACAAAAGAGCAACTGATGATAATATTAAGCGGTTAAAAAAAGCCGGTGTAGAGTTTCAGCTTGCAAAGTCAGCAACTGACAATCTCATTAAATTTAAAGCTACTGATGCCAATAAGGTAATGTCAGTTATAAATCAGGCAACAGTTTCAGCACCAAAAATCATAGGATAAATTTTTAAAGAGGGAGTATTGATTGCTCCCTCTTTTGTTGTTTAAGGAGATGGTCATATTGTCACAACCAAGTCAAAATATCTTGCGTAATCGTAAGAAAAGCAAAAAACCTATGATTATTATGCTAAGCATTATGTTTGTTATCTTTTTTCTGTTGGTGTCATTAGGTATTTATTCTGTCCTTAATTATAGTTATGAAAACAATATAACTATACAGGATATGAAAAATTTTCAGTTACTGACAGCTATCAGCAATATGTTTTCATTTGATTTCTCTTTGCCATTTGGAATTGAGAGAATTAAGCAAATTTTAAAAATACATCTTTCGCTTTGGTGGGTCTATCTTATAGTTGCCGCATTAATATGGATAATGTTTTTATCAGCAGACAGAAATGATTTCAAGGGAATGGAACACGGTTCTGCCAAATGGGCAGATGATGAACTGATAGAAGAATTTTCAAATCCCGAAAATGCAATACCTGTTGCAAAAGATTTCTATGTACCGATTGACGGTTCAAAAACTGCCAATCTCAATGAGCTTATGATTGGTGGTTCAGGTGCAGGTAAGACGTTCAGAGGTATTAAGCCGCATATAATGCAAATACTCGGTAGCTATGTAGTAACAGACCCAAAAGGTGAGCTGTATAGAGATTTATCAAGAATGCTTACAGCAAACGGATATAAGGTGAGAGTCCTCAATCTTAAAGATTTACATTACAGCAATTCCTACAATCCTTTTGTATATCTTAAATCAGAGCAGGATGTTTTTTCGTTATCTGACTTGTTTATGAAAAATACAAAAGGCGAGGGCGAAAAGGAGGACTTTTGGAGCGGTGACGCACAGAAAATTCTATCAATGCTTATGCTGTATCTGTTCAAGGACGATACGGAAATTAAATCGTTCGGCAGAGTGGTTCGTTTAGTCAACAGCGTTGCGTATGCTGACAATCAGATTGATATGTCCTGCGAGCTTGCAAGATGTATGAATAAGCACGCCGTTAAGTACCCGAATGATTTTGGAACAATAAGCTGGACAGGCTTTCAGGGACTTCCACAGGAAACAATGGCTTCGGTTCTTGAAGTATTATCTAACAGACTCACACTGTTTGCTACAACCGACTTGGACGCAATCACATCAACTAATGAGATGGACTTTGATATGGTCGGTGTCGAAAAAACTGTAATATTCCTTGTTTTACCCGCAGCAAGAAACACATACAAGGCAATTTCAAATATCTTCTATACTCAGCTGTTTGAGCGACTTATGTATATAGCCGATACGAAGTACAACGGCTGTTTGCCTCTGCTTGTAAGCTGTGAAATGGACGAATTTGCAAACATAGGTGAAGTACCTTCGTTTAATGAAATTCTCTCTGTAGTCCGCAGCTACAACATAAGAATATGTATTGTGTTGCAAGGTATTTCCCAGCTTAAGGCTATCTACGAAAAAACATACGAAGCTATCATCGGTAACTGTGATATTTTTACTTTCTTGGGGTCAAAGGATAAGGATACACTTGACTATGTTTCCGCTAAACTCGATAAAATTACCGTTCGTGGTGACAGCAGAAGTTTTAATCGTGGTATGTCAAACGGCGGAGGTGGTCAAGATACCGAAGCGTATATTGAAAGACCTCTGCTCTATCCTAACGAAATCAAAAAGGCAATTAAGCCTAAAGGCAAGACTCGAAAATATGGCGGAAGCTGCATAGTTTTCGTTGGATATGAAGACCCTGTTTATTTGCCAAAATTCGATACTCCCTCTCACCCACGCTTTGCCGAGTGTGGCTCGAAATACCAAGAGTATGTGCATAATTGTACAGATGTTTCTGTTGTGTATATGCCGATATGGAAGCGACGATTAATTGAATATCATAAAATGTATGATAAGCATAATACACAATCTAAAGAAGAACTAAAAGCATATGAAGAAGAAGTCGAAATACAGAAAGAGCAGGAGCAAGCAGAGCTTGAAGCTGAATTTGAACGTAATAATGTTCAGATTGAACTTCCTGCGAATGAAGAACCGTCAGAAGAAGAATATGAGGAATACTGCGAAAGTGTTGACAACGGAGAGTTACCTCCTGTGCAGGATTTTTCAGATGAGCCTTATGAGGACGATTTTATGTTTGACATAAGTCCTGCAGTTGAAAAAATAAAGGAGATGCAACAAATAAATGAATAGTGTTGAAGATACTGCTCAGACAATGTTTGCTACACAAACTGTTAAAGGCATAGTGCAACAAGCAACATCAATCATTATTAATAAAACAATTTACGGCAACAACGGAAAAAATCATAATGTTGTAGCCGAAACAGCACAACAATCCGTGCAACAGAAAAGCAATAATGTAAATGAATTGTCAAGCAATATTAAGCTAACAGGGCAATTCACTGATATTGCTTATGCTGACACAGACAAAATCACTGAAAAAGCTATATCTGAACTGTGTAAGGATGACGAAAAGCTCTTAAATAATGTAATGGATACATACAACAACGCTGTTAACGACGGCTTGCTCAAGCGTGAGTGGTCGAAAGCCGAGAGTGATGTAATCTATACTCTTACCGACAAAGGCAAAGAGCTGGTCAATTCAGAGGATTTTAAAAAGCAGCTCGAAAAAAACATCAAGAATACATTGTACAACGAAAACTTTAAAAATACAGCCGTGGTAGAATTTACCGGAACTAAAGATGATGTAAATGTATTTAGGTATGTAGATACACTCAATATCAAATCCTTTGATAATAACCCCGTTATGAAAAAAATGTTTGATATGCTTAAAAAGTATGAGTTTATTAGCGTAGATGAGAACGGCAATGCAAAGCCGACTGATAAACTTAATACCTATTTTGCCCAGCAGGACAGAAAAGGTATTAAGACAAATCTCAAAATTACAAAAGTTACACCTGATAATATGCAGCAAGCGGCAGATAAAATACAAAAAGCGAAACAAGCAGCACAAGCGACAAAAAAGAATGCCGAAGTAGCTACTAAGGCTGCTAAAACAACGGTAAATGCGGCTGCTAAGACGGGAGCGGCAAATGCTACAGCCGGGGTTTCTATTGCTGTTGACATTAGTAAAAAAGGTTTTGAGTTACTAAAAAAATCAAGCAACAGTTTTAGTACACAAAATCACATAAATAAGTCATAAAAGAGAGTTTTAATGCTCTCTTTTTTATTTTATAAAAGCGGACAATTTGTCCGCTTAATTTTTTAGAAAGGGGTTTTCAAAAATGAAAATCAATGTTAAGAAAGCAGAAAAAAATATTATTAAAGCATATGCAACGGTAGCTGTTATTGCTAATACAATTGCTTTAAATGTTTCGGCGTCCGCACTTCCTGAGGGTATGCCTGATAATGTTGATACAAGCAGTTATGATGCAATTGTAAGTATTGTATTTTGGGCAGCCGGTATTATTATTGCTTCAGCCTCTATGGTTCCCGGATTTCACGCAATGAGCGAAGGTAAAGCTAATGAAGATAAGAGAGGATTTAACTCCGGTCTTACAGCTGTAATTGTCGGTGCTGTTTGTAGTATCTCGTGTGTTGCTGTGCGATATATCTTTTTCTAATTTTCAAAAAAATTGTGGCTGTACATTTATGTATGGCCACAATGGAGGTGCATTTTTGATTGAAAAAACGTATTAATAAAAAAACAAATCGTAAAATAATCGGTATAGTTTTTATCGTTATTACATTGTTATCAATATCTTCCATTTCGGCTTTTGCGGTATCAACTTCCTGGGGACTTATTCTTGATAGAGTTGATACAAGCTATTTTCATTCGTTTGTAGATAAAAGTGACTGGTCAGAAGTCAGAAAAAGATGTTATAACAATGCTTATGATTTATCGTCTAAGTTCAATGGTTATTTGGTAAATACCAATCCCGAACAGAATATTGTTAATCAACTTAATTATATTCGTGCGAACGGTGACCAAGTATTAGCAGCGAACTATGGCTCGGAATGGAATAATTTATATTCAGAAATAAGCAATTTAATAGATGATGTGGATCAAATTTGTGGTGGAGGTAGTAATATTCCTGTTGTAAATGGTAAAGAAGTTACAACTGAAGTATATCAAAATATGATTAGTAACATCACGGATAAATACAATGAACTTTATCAATTAACTACTAAAATTTATTCATCTTATACATCAGCAAAATTTACTGCTTCCGATACTGTTGAAATTCTTGGAAAAAACGGATATGAGATATTTACAACTTTGTGGAATGAACTCGGTGTGCTGATTAAAGCAATCGGTACAGGTTCTACATCTACATCATATTTATTCGGTGTTTCCTGGACTTCAGATAATATTAAAGATATAGCTAATACGGTAAGTCCTATTGTTAAGGCTTTTGCATATGGTTTGGCTGGTGTGCTATTTGGTATAAATGTATCTCGTTCGGCTTTACAGTTTGAGTTAATGGAAGCTAAAGGGCTTTTTAAAATATTTGCAAGAGTCTTGCTTATTAAAGTCTGGATAGACTTATCTATAAACATATGTATATATGTCTTAGCAATAGTTAATAGTTTAACTGCTCAAGTTATAAATACATTTACATACAGTCAGACTATTTTTGATGCATATAATGCGAGCAGCAATCAATCTGTGGTCGATAACGATGCTTTTGGAGGAATAGGAGCTATTATTAATCTTATTACTTCTTTTTCACACAGTTTGCCTGAACTAATACTTGAAGGTGCTGTTATATTCTGCATACTTAGCGTTGTTATTAAACTTATTGCGAGAGGATTTGAAATAACAGCATTAGTTACTATTTCGCCATTATTCTTTTCTACTTTAATTGGAGAAGAAACAAGACCCTATTTTAAAAAATTTATGGCAGCGTTTTTATCTACTTGTTGTTATTTGCTTTTTGTAGCAGCAGTATATGCTGTCGGCACTGTATGGATAAGTGATAGCCTTACATCTGCTTCAACTGCACAGGGCGTATTATCTTGGTTCGGTAAAAATTTTGCAACAGCTTTAATTCTTATAGCTTGTTGTCATATTGTTAGAAAGCCACCAAAAGTTTTGACAGAATTAGTATCAGTGTAGTGGGAGGTTAATATGAGAAAAGTACAGATGACGAAGCAACAAACTATCAGACCTTATGAAAAAATGTTTGGATTGACAATTAAGCAAATTATAGGAATAGTTATAGGTGGAGTGACGGTAATAGCTACACTTGTTATACTGTTATTCGTTTTAAAATTACCGACGGAATTAGTTATGGCATTGATTTTTGTAGAAGTAGTTTCTACAATTCTTATAAGTATAGTAAGAGTGAACGGTATGAGCCTTATCAAACATTTTATTGTGTGTATGAAAGGTCCTGTTTACAGACCTTACCAAAGCAAAGGAGCTAAATACTATGAAGACAACAAGTAAAATATATGTTGAACAGGAAAAAGAAAACCCGCAGAGAAAAAAATCGCAGTCTAAAAAAGTAAAGAAAACCGCTCAGGATACTATTCCTTTTGACGAGATTTATGATAATGGAATTTTTCGTATAGGTGATACCTATTCCCTGATTTTTTATATTCCAAACATTGATTATAAGGTGTTTAAAGATAATGAGCGTGATGTCATATACAAAAGATATCAAAAACTTCTTAACTGTTTGCCGTCTGAGGTTAAATATCAAGAATTTATTATTAATACAGATATTGACATTAATAATTATGTAGAGGCTTTAGTTCCGCAATACAATGGTGTTTGTACTCAAGAAATATATGATAGCTTTGTTGAGAAGCAGAAAGCTATCATCGCAGAAGCCGAGAACAGCTCTTGTGAACAGCAAATATATGGTGCTCTTTCATTTAAGCCTGTTGTAAAAATGGATAGTATCAATGTACTTTTTAAGCATTATAATGAAATTGCAGCTCAGTTTGCTGAGATTAATATCAAGACTGAACTTCTCCCGCCTGAGAAAAGTTTTGAAATCATTCATCGTATTTACCACTTTTCTAATTCTGAACAGTTTTTACTCCCTACGTCTTTTTTCAATGTAGATGTAAATCTTAAAGATTATCTTGCACCGTCATCGTTTAAGTTTGCTTCCAAATACAATGAAGTCGGCTTAGATTATTCTTGTGTGATGTTCGCAAAAAGGTTTTCGAGAAATTGTGATGATGAGTTTGTTATGGACTTGCTTGATAATTCTTCTAAAATCATTGTCAGTAAGCATTTTTCAAGACTTGAAAAGGACACGAGCCTTGACATTCTCAAGGAGCAGATGAATGACCTACAGGGCAGAATTGACCGTAGACTTGAAATAAATTATAAGCGTAGTGGTGCAAGTGGTGGTAGTAGTTTCATTCCTTGGTCTTTGCAGAGGAGAAAAAAAGAGCTTGAAGCTCTTGAGGAAAAATTATCATCTACAGACTGTGATTTGTTTGAATTTGCTATGTATATCTATGTTGCAGCTAACAGCCTTAAAGAACTCAATGACCTGAGAGATTATATTAAGCAAACAGCTCGCAGACATCAGGTTACACTTGATGTGCTGACAGGCTCTGCAATTCAAGAAAAAGGTTTGCAGTGTATATTGCCGTTTGCTCAGCCGGCTTTGTCCGATGATAAAACTTTGCTGGGGCAGCCGTTTTACTTCACTACTGATGAGGTAGCGAATCTCGTTCCTTTTACTTATCAGAATAATATAATTCAATCGGGTATATGTTACGGAATTAATCAGATTACACATATGCCGATTATTATAGACAGAAGTGAAGGTCTTAACGCTAACGGCTTTGTAGTAGGTACTTCAGGTGCAGGTAAGTCAATGGCGGGTAAACTTGAATTTCTTAATGCAGCTTTAAAATATTCCGATGATGTGTTTATTTTTCTTGACCCTGAGAGGGAATATATGGCAGCAATGACACAGAATAATGCTTTTGACGCACAGGTGATTACTGTTTCGCCAAATACAAATACGCATATAAACTTATTTGATACTGATATAACATATACAGACGAGGGTCAATCTGCCGTTGCTCTCAAGACAGACTTTATAATGACATTTTGCGAATGTGTAAAAGGCTCTGGGCTTACTGCAAACGAAAAAACTGTACTTGACAGATGTGTAAACTTAGTGTATCAAGATTTCTTGGCTAATGATGGTGACAAAAAATATTTGCCTACGCTCGTAGATTTCTACAACATTTTGCTTGCCCAGACCGAAAAGGAAGCAAAGGATATGGCACTTAAACTTGAACTGTATGTTAAAGGTAACTTCAGCACATTTGCTCACCATACCAATGTTGACCTTAACAAGAGAATTATTATCTATGATGTACAAGAAATGGGCAAACAGCTCTCTGACATTGGCTCTCTTGTAATTCTTGAAAGTATTTGGCAAAAGGTTATTGAAAACCGAAAACGAGGTATTCGTACTTGGTTTACTACGGACGAGTTTTCTATGTTCTTCCGAGATACAAACGGTGTGTTTAGAACAGGCGATTTCTTCGAAAACGTGTATAAAAGAATTCGTAAGTATGGAGGTGTAGCGTCAGGCTACACACAAAATATGTCAGAAGTTATGGAAAGCCCTCAGGCAACAAAAATGCTACAAAACAGCAATTTTTGTATTATGTTGGCTCAGAATGAAACAGACTTAGATGAGATTAAGAGTATGTTCAAATTATCAGAAAAACAGGCGGCTTATCTTGATATTGATGAGCCCGGCAAAGGTCTGATTAAGAACGGTAAGCAGATAATCCCATTTGATAATCAGATTAATAAAAATTCAGCTGTGTACAAGTTGTTCTCAACCAAAATGGCTGACCAAAAGAAAGAGTGATGATACAATGAATGTATTAATTGTAGCCGACAGGGTCAACGGCAAAGCATATACAGATATTATTAATAAGCTGAAAAATACTAAAACCATAGGTGTAATTAATACAGTATCTCAAACATTAGTTACAGAAATTGGAACTCGCTATACACCTAATGCAATAATTATTGATACGGCAGTAGATTATAATAATCTTTTGCCGCAGATAACCGAACAGATAGGCAATACATACAACTACATCAAAATAGTAGTATTGGCAGAAGCAGACGAGAGCAGAATATTCCCGTCTGCTTCTGTAATTAAAGGTGCAATATCAAGTGCTAAGCTCGCTCAGATACTTGAATCAACAGGGGATAATGTTGTGACCGGCATTGATAATGAGAGCAAAGAAGTTTCAAAGCCTGTAGAAAAAGCACCTAAGAAAACACCGACTCGAAAGCCGAAAAAAATCAAGAACAAGAAAAAGAGGAAAGACTTTAAATTTAATCCGCTACTGTTAATTCCTTTTGTAGCTGTTGTGGTATTGATTGTTGTTGCACTGTGTGTCAAATCCTGTAATAAAGCAACGGATAAAACATCAGCAGAAACAACATCAAGTATTACAGAAGTTGTTACTACTACAGCTAATCAAACTCAACCTGTATCAATCCAAAGTGTAACCGTTCCTGCACAGGCAACAGTGTCAGTTGCGAGTGTGGCAGCCGACGATACTCAACCAGCTACTGCTGCTATTGCTACCGTAAGCAATAGCCATCAGAACGACACAAAGGAAGAAAGTCGTTTCGAGAGCGAGAGTAGAAATAATAATAATCAAAGCAACAACAATCACAACTCAAATGATAATCAGAATAACAACGGTGGAAACAACGCAGGTTCTCATAGTTATGTTACAGTAAGCAAGCCCGAATATAATTATTCAAGCAATCAGAGTAAGGATATAGAGGTAAGTGGTATATCACTTAATTATCTTTCAAAAACTTTAACAGCTGGTGAAAGTATAAACTTATCTGCTCATATAACTCCCTCGAATGCAACAAATAAGTCAGTCAGCTGGAGCACATCAAATTCTAATGTAGCTACAGTAAATGACGGCTATGTAGTTTCCCGTTCTGCGGGTACAGCTTATATAACTGCAACTGCCGGTAATCATTCAGCAACTTGCACTGTTGTAGTCAAAGAAAGGGAAACTCAAGACAGTGTATACATAACACCGGCTGAAAAGTATTGTAATGTTAATGAGGTGATCACCTTTACTCTTGTTAATGCAAATAACTGTTCATTCAGTATTAGCAACCCAAGTGCAGTTCAAATAATAGGCGGAGGAACAAATAAAATACAAGTTAAAACTAAATCAAGAACAACGGTTACTATTACGGCAACCAATAACAGCACAGGCAGAGAATATACAGCAAAATTAATTATTGAATAAAGTTGCATTTTGAATTTCCTAATGCGAAGTAAGTCAAAAAGTCTGTTGAAAAAACAACAGGCTTTTTTAATTGCTCTGATATAGAACAACTAAAAAAGCCTATTGTATTAATGAAACGAGGTGAATTTATGAACAGAAATCTTTTTAAAATGCCTAACGATATTTTTGGCGGTAAGCTCTCTGCCGGAGAAATCAAAGTCCTTGCGGCTCTCCATTCGCTACGCTCTAAATCGATATACAGAGGGCAGAAGTATATCAAGGTAAATCAAGCCACAATTGCCCGTATTTGCGGCTTTTCTTCTGCACGAACAGTTTCATCGGCTATTGCCAAACTTTCCTTATACGGCTATATTCGAGCTATTAGACGCTATTATGCCGATTACCATAAGCTGGACGCATATGTATATACCCTGCCGGTTATGAGAAAAAACTATTTCTTTGTTGACCGTAAAATATTTAAGCATAAACTTACATCAGCTCAGTTTAGAATGTATTTATTCTTCTGCAAGGCTGCGAATCCATCTAAGCGTTGTTGGAACAGCTTTAATGATATTGCCAACGCTTTAGGAATTAAGCGTACAGTTGTAGTTAAGACTGTAAAGGAGCTTATTTCAATGAAGCTCATAAGGAAGTATAGAATTAAAAAAAGTGACGGCAGCTTTTCTGATAATCATTACAAGGTTATTCCTTTGAAATATACCTATAAATTTAGGAGAAAAAGGAAAAGACCTTGCCGCTCACTACTTCGACAAGGTCTAAATATATGCTATAAATTAGCATATGCATCTTCACTTACAAGTGTAAAACAAACGGTTGCATTTGTCAAGAGGAAAAGTAGGAAAAATTTATTTTTTGTAACAAGGGGTAGTCCATTTTTTTGCAGTACATATGATAGTACCCACTTTTATACCAACAGAAAAAAGAATAGAATTAGATTATACTTAAAGTATAGATGTAATTTAACATTATACTACTGAAAGAATTTTATAAAAGTCAAGTAAAACACAAAAACAATGAAATGCAGTCATTCAGCGCCGAGAAAACAAATGTCGCTGTGTAGGTGGCTCGTTTATTTTCTTTGCTGTGGGTTAAAACCGGACAAATTGTCCGCTTTGGAGGTAGTTAGTTTTGAGTATAATTATAATTTCAATATTCTACATTTATTATCTGATTGCAGTTAATTATTATCGGCGAGAGCTGCATTTCAGATTTATTGCGTACAACAAAATGCCAGGAAAAGATAAAGCACCGATTTCATTTAAGAAGTTGGTGCTTTTTTCTGCAATTATTGTTGCCATTATTACGGTTGTCGGCTTATGTGTTGGAAACAACACACTTATTTTAATAAACACATTACCTGTCATAGCACTGACTTTTCATTTACATTTAATGCGTAAAAGAATTGCCGCAGCAGACAGAAATAATAACAAGGAGGACTAATTATGAAGGTTATAAAAAGCCGTGACGGTCAGGAATATTACAATTTCACAAGGGAGGAAAAAGAGCAGGCAAAACAGATGTCCACGCTCGAATACTTGGAAAGAACATATGGATACCATTTTACGAAAGCAGGCACTATGATGCGTTGCAGGGAACACGATAGCTTTATTGTGCGTGCTGACGGACGAGGTTGGTATTGGAACAGCAGAGGATTTGGTGGTTCTGATGTTATAGAATTTATGATGAAAGTGGAAAACAAGTCATATGAAGAAGCCCTGATGACACTTTTTAATGTGAACAAAAGTAATTCCGTTGCAGTACCGCAATACAAAAAAGCGGAGCAGCTTCCTCCGGAAGAACTAAAAAAAAATTTGCAAATGCCGGTAGCTGTACAAGGTAAGTACAAACGAGTATTTGCTTATTTAACGAAAACTCGCTGCATAGCTCCTGAAATAGTCAATGAGCTTATGCACAAAAAGTATTTATACGAGGATGTAATGCACAACTGTGTGTTTGTCGGTTACGGAACAAATAAACTGCCGGCATATGCTACTGTGCGTGGCACTTTAACGGAAGTGCAGTACAGAAAAGACTCTCCCGGTTCAGATAAGAGTATATCATTTTCTGTTATGGGAAAGGATAATACAACGGTAGATGTATTTGAATCACCTATTGATTTGCTTTCACACGCAACAATGTGCAATATCGAAACAGGTAATCCGCAAGAATGGCTTAACGCTACACGCTTAAGTCTTGCCGGTGTATCTGACAGAGCATTAGAAACTTTTTTGCAAAATCATCAGACAGTCAGACATATAAACTTACGATTAGATAATGACCTCGCAGGCCGAAAAGCTTGTGAGGTCATTTCCGAAAAATACAAAAATCAAGGTTATCGTGTTGATACAATCCTGCCACGCACAAAAGACTACAACGAAGATTTGTGCAGATATGCTGAACTACACAATATGCCGGACTTGCCTTTACAGCTACCAACAGAAAAAGAAAATCAGGCAGCTTATACTTACTTAACGGAGAAGCTCGGTATAGCACCCGAAATTGTTACTACGCTGATTAACAAGAATTATATTTGCTCAGATGCAGAGAATATTTCTTTTGTTGGTCATAATCGAGGTAGATCACCTGTTTATTCTTATAGCGTAAGCATTAACGATAATTCCGTTAGTGTATCGGGGTCAACAAAAAATAGCTTCTACTTAAAAGGTTACGATAAAAGTAAAGTTATTGTATATAAATCTCCGATTGACTTATTGGCTGACGCAACTATGAGCAATATCGCTTATAACAGCAAGCGTGAATGGCTCAACTCCACACGCTTGAGCCTTTGCGGAACTGATGATAAAGCACTTCAGAATTTCCTGTCCGAAAACCCTGAGGTAAAACAGGTATGCTTTTCATTTGGTGGAAAGGAGATAGACATTGAAACGAGCAGACATTTTTTGCAGAAGTATAGTGAAAAAGGCTATGCCTGTACAAGATTTGAGTCTGTTGGGGAGAGTATAACGGAAGAATTATCGGCAATGATACAACAAAACATTCGCTGTAATACATTAAAGAAATAAGTTTTTTGTATTTATTATTAATTATATACTTTTTTATTCTTCTCTAAAAAGCGAATGAATTGCATACATACCGTAAGCATTTCATATTAGGTAATATTAAAATATGCTCTTAATATTTTTGCAAGAATATTTATATATGCTAAAAAATAAAAATATGGTATTGACAAGAATATTAATGTATGCTATTATTAAAGCAACAAGGAGGTATATATATGAATTCTAAAATAACTTATAAATCAACTATTAACCTTAGCGAAGAAAACAAAGCATTACTTGATAGAATAAAGTTGGATAAACCGACTTCTTTGGGTAAGATAATCAATCATACAATGGATACTTTTCTCAATATTCCTGATAGAGTAAAAGCAGAACTTCTTGATTTTATAAAGTCGAGAATCTCGAGTATTGAACAGGAAATACGATTATTATCTCCACACGAAGAATTCTATAAAAAAAGTTTGATTGAAAGTTATAACGCCTATTGTAACATAGCAAACTTTTTAAACGAAGGCAAAGACATTATAGTTAAAGAAGATGAAAAAAAAGAGTACAAAAAATATGACATTAAAAACGGTGTATTGATTTGTCCTAAAGATTGGATAGTGCTAAATCCAGAAGAAGCTAAAAATATGGAATATGCCGGGGTTGTTGAGTGTCGCAATTCTGAAGTTTTTGGGAAAAAACATTTCAATGTTACGATCCCCCATTTCGTTTTTTTTAGTAACAAAAAGTACTCAAATGAATATGATAACGAATACATACATTATATAAACAATCTCTGCACTATGAAATGGTCAAACTTTAACACTGTATTAAAGCATCAAGTTACCCCGATATTGGACCAAACGCAAGCTAACCAAGTATTAAATGAATCAGATTATATGAATGCTCCTACTATCGGACACTTTTCAATATATGTACAAGGCGATACTAATTACGAAGCTAACTATGAGCCCCCTGCTGGAGCTAAAATAATTAAACAAAAATAATATTAACCTAAGTTTACAGAAAAATCGCAACAAACAAAATTGCTTGTTGCGATTTTTTCACAAATTGTTATATCTTGCTTGACAATGGTTTATAATTATGCTAATCTTAATTTAATATTAGTTTATAGAGGAGAATATTGTCAAATGAAAAAATGTTTAGCATTATGTATCTTAGCAATTTTTGCTGTTTCACTGACAGCTTGCAGTGGAACAAATACCGTACCATCTTCAATCGATGCAGCAACTCAAGCTGTTGCTACAACAGCTGCTCCAACGGAAGCACCAACAGAAGCAACAGAGTATAAAATTCATTTGCCGTATTCGTGCTTTCCGGCAGGAGGGTTACCTACAGATAGCGATTTAATTCTTACTAATGAAGACAGGGAGTGCGGCATAATAAGCAAAGAAAAAGTGTCAACCGGAGGTATGATTATTACAGTCGAAAAAGACAAGTATGACCAGTTGCTGGAACACCAAAAGAATAAGTTGTGTGAGCTTATAGAGCGTGAACAAGCCGATATGTATATAGATAGAATAGAGTACAACGATGATTTTTCGGAAATTGTTGAGTATCAAGTTCCTAAAGAAACTGAGCCTGAGCACAGTTCTGACGATGACCAAAACCGTGCTCTATTGTACACTTTACCATATACAGATTATTCGCATAACCAAGAAATCAATTATGAGAGTGTATATTATCAAGCACTACTAAAGAAAAATGATGACAGCGAAATTATAACCTGTACATATATAGTAAAGGATAGCGAAGGAGAAGTATTAGATACAAGCGTTTACCCTTCAACATAAGGTAATATAAACAGAAAGGGCTTCACCTAAAACAGGTGAAGCCTTTTTCTCTTAAAAACAAAAAAGTAAACAAAACTGTTTACTTATACAAAAATATTATAATAAAATATACTTTAAACATTGACATTACAGGAAATATATGGTATAATAATCTATGTAAAAAGGACATAAAAGTCCATAGACACCAAAATATCCACAAAATATCTTGGTGTCCCGCTACAGAGTATTGGAAGTACTCAGTTGCGTTATGGCTTATTTATAGTGTATTATAACACAAAATAAGCAAACTGTCAACTTTTACTTGCCTGCTCTGACAACGGTCGGACGCAGGTCTTTTTTATACACAAAACTAAATAAATCAAAACTTCGAACATCAGTACACCTATTGTTCTCAGAGTTACGCCGTGACCATATGCACTTTTGAATGTTGCGAAACATTCTTGCGAGAAGCGAGCCAATATTGTCAGTAACATTATTGCTACAATGTTGACTAGAACAATGTTAAATAAAAGGGTGAAAGGGAGATAATATTCCCTGTTCAATACTTGGCTGTGCAAATACCGTATGCTCATAACCGGACAATTTGTCCGCTTACAACATATAGTATGCAAAACTCATAAATCGCAGCATTGCGTGAGCCACACACGATTACTAAGTGATTAGCATAATCTAAGACCAAAGGAAAGATGTTTGATGTTTTCAGTCCTAATTAATTTACAAAAATTATACAGCAAAGTGATTTAAGTAGCTTTGCGGCTATTTAAATCACTTTACTTAATTTGGTTGCGGGAGCCGGATTTGAACCAACGACCTTCGGGTTATGAGCCCGACGAGCTACCGAGCTGCTCTATCCCGCGATATTTATTGCCTGTATCTTTACAGCTATATTATAATACACCTTGTTATCAGATTTGTCAAGCCTTTTTATAATATATTTTAAAAAAATCAAAAATATATTTGCAAGCCGTAAATGTTTTGTAATATCGGCAATATTATTCGGGCTTTTTGTTGTTTAGTTTTACTTTGATTATTGCATTTTTTGTATGATATTGGTATAATAAAAATACAGCTCATTTGCTGAAAAGGGAGGAATTTTTTATGTGTCAGAAAAAACCGTATTACATCACGACACCGATTTACTATCCGTCAGGCAATCCGCATATCGGACATTGCTATACAACTGTTGCTTGCGACTCTATCGCTCGTTACAGACGAATGCAGGGCTATGATGTAATGTTTCTTACGGGTACTGACGAGCATGGTCTTAAAATTGAGCAGAAAGCTGCCGAAAAGGGTGTGACTCCCAAGGAATATGTTGACGAAGTAGTTAAAACCTTCAAGAGCCTTTGGAACTTTATGAATGTTGACTATGACAGATATATAAGAACCACCGATGATTACCACATCAAGACTGTTCAGAAGATTTTTAAAGAACTTTACGATAAGGGATACATTTATAAGGGCGAGTATTCGGGTAAATACTGCACACCTTGTGAGAGCTTTTGGACTGAAAGCCAGCTTGTTGACGGCAAATGTCCGGAGTGCGGCAGAGAGGTTACTGAGGCAAAGGAAGAGGCATATTTCTTTAAAATGTCGCCTTTTGCCGACAGAATTGAAAAATTACTTACGGAAACAGACTATTTACAGCCGAAAACCCGTGCGACAGAGCTTGTAAACAACTTTATCAAGCCGGGTCTTGAGGACCTTTGTGTGTCGAGAACTACTTTTAAGTGGGGTATTCCTGTAACTTTTGACGATAAGCATGTTATATATGTGTGGATTGACGCACTTTCAAACTATATTTCTGCGCTTGGCTTTTATAACGACGCTTATAATGATTTTGATAAATTCTGGCCTGCCGATGTGCATATGGTTGCAAAGGATATTATGCGTTTCCACGCTATCATTTGGCCTGCAATGCTTATGGCTCTCGATTTGCCGCTTCCAAAGCACCTTGCGGTTCACGGTTGGATTACTTTTAACGGTCAGAAGATGAGTAAATCACTCGGCAATGTTGTAGACCCGTTTGTACTTGGCAAGAGATACGGCGCAGACGCTATCCGTTATCACATTCTTCGTGAAATGGCACTTGGCGCAGACAGCTCGTTCTCTAACGAAATTATGATAAACCGTATTAACTCCGACCTTGCAAACGGCTTTGGCAACCTTGTGTCAAGAACCGTTGCAATGGTTGAAAAATATTTTGGCGGCACACTTCCTACAGAGCGTGAAGGCGGAGAATTTGACGATGACCTCATCGCAACCGCTACCGCACTTAAGTCGAGCGTTGATGACTTTATTGATAAAACCCAGCTTAACAATGCGCTCGCCGAGATTTTCAAGGTAGTTTCCCGTGCTAACAAGTACATTGACGAAACAGCACCGTGGGTGATTGCAAAGGACGAAACAAAGAAAGCAAGACTTGCAACTGTTCTTTACAATTTGCTTGAAACTATCAGAATCACAGCCACACTTCTCTCTGCATTTATGCCGACTACAATGCCAAAGGCACTTGAGCAGATTGGCGCTTGTGAAAAGTGTGCTACTTATGAAAATGCCGATAAATTCGGTGTTCTTCCGCTTGATGTGACAGTCAAGAAAGGTGAGGCTCTGTTCCCGAGAATTGATGTTGAGAAAGAAATCGAAGAACTCAACGCAATTATCAAGAATAACGAAAAGGTTGACGAAAAGACAGAGAAACTCAAAGAAGAAATTGAGGGCGTTGCTCAAATCGGTATTGACGATTTCTGCAAGGTTGACCTCAGAGTTGCCGAAATTAAGGCTTGCGAGCCGATTAAAAAGGCTAAAAAGCTTTTGAAACTCACAATTTTTGACGGTGTAAAAGAGAGAACCGTTGCTTCGGGTATCGCAAAATTCTATACACCTGACGACCTTATCGGAAGAAAGATTATTCTTGTATCAAACCTCAAGCCTGCAAAGCTCTGCGGTGTTGAAAGCTGCGGAATGATTCTTGCCGCAACTTGCGGAGAAGAAATAAAGGTAATCTTTGTAGACGATATGGAACCCGGCTCAAAAATCAGCTGATTTTATTAGATAAAATATTTGAATTCCCGATTATGGCTTTTACTGTAATCGGGAATTTTTTGGTTAATTAGGTTTAATTGGTTCTTTATCAAAAGTTCGGGTAATATGGTTTAGTGCATTTTTGGTCGGGCAACAAAGTAAAGCAAAAGTTAAACTTTCTGCTCGAAGTTAAAAGTTTGGTCGACCTTTTCAAAGGTCGTGGGTGTGGGCAAAGCCCACAAATA
>ERZ779943.131-NODE-131-length-22977-cov-3.34587_pt1 | contig 22977 bp, 11 predicted proteins | sample MGYA00511027_ERZ779943 | MGnify/ENA primary metagenome ERZ779943 (study PRJEB29588, sample SAMEA2144588) | human gut metagenome | biome: human gut; feature: human-associated habitat; material: faeces | place: Denmark | collected 2008/2010 ...
CGAATGGATTTTGGAGGGAGATATTAAGGGTTGCTTCGACCACATCAGTCACGGCTGGCTTATTGAAAATATCCCTATGGATAAAACAATACTCAGAAAATGGCTGAAATGTGGAGCTGTATTCAATGGTAAACTGTTCCCGACAGAAGAGGGTACACCACAAGGAGGTATCATATCACCGACACTTGCAAATATGGCACTTGACGGACTTCAACCACTCTTGGCTGAAAGATTCAAAAGACGTTTCATCAACTATAAGACATTCCACTACAAAGTGAATCTTATCAGGTATGCGGACGACTTTATAATCACAGGTCGAGATAAGGAATTATTGGAAAACGAGGTCAAACCAATGGTGATAGAATTTCTCAAAGAAAGGGGTCTTACCTTATCCGAAGAGAAAACTACCATTACGAACATATACGATGGATTTGATTTCTTAGGTTTCAATGTAAGGAAGTTCGGCAAAAGGCTGTACACATCTCCGTCCAAAGATGCACAGAAACGCTTTAGGGCAAAAATCAGTGACATCGTTAAAGGACATAAAATGTGTAAGCAGGAATCGCTGATACGAATGCTCAATCCTGTGATAACAGGTTGGGGAAACTATTACCGATATGGTGCATCAACCAATGCTTTTCACGGTTGCGACAATCACATTTACAACCTCACAAAGAAATGGGCTTTACGTCGCCACCCAAAGAAACGCAAGTCTTGGGTTGCAGATAAGTATTGGCATGAAATTCGGGGGCGTAAATGGACGTTTGCATGGAAATATGAAACAAAAAGCAAGAAAGTGAACTACCTGACCCTTAAAAGGTTGTCGGATATACATTATACTCCGTACAAGCAAGTCAAGGGGGAGGCAAACCCTTTCGACCCGGAATATGATGATTATTTCTTTCAGCGAAAGGAGCAACAAATGCTGGAATCTCTCAAAGGACGTAAGTCACTCTTATATTTATGGAACAAGCAGAAGCGGACTTGTCCGTTATGCGGCAAGGAGATAGATTGTACAAAAGCATGGAACGTCAATGAAATATCTGTTGGTGGTTCAATTGTACGGCAACTTGTCCACAACAACTGCTACAAGCGAAATAAACGAAACTGTTGAAAGTATGAGCCGATTTCTAACAACAAATAGAAATATTGAGTTGCTTGAGCCGTATGAGGGGAAACTCTCACGTACGGTTCTTAGGGGAGAAGGGGGCAGTAATGCCCTTGACTTACCCGATGTGCAAAAGCAGGGCGACTTCTTCGTGGAGTCACCTATCATTCTGTTTGCCAGTATTATCTGGTATCTCAAAATCTATCAGAACGGGAAGTTTTGCACGTTTCCCCATGCTATCGAGTTTCTGAACCGCCGTTACGAGGATATATTTCCGATACTGACCTCTTATCCGGAGCTGGAGAACTACCTTTCGCCGTTCATGGATGCGTGGCTTGGAGGGGCTGCGGAGCAGCTCATGGGTCAGATAGCGTCGGCAAAAATCCCGCTTTCGAGGATGATTTCACCGCAGCTCTACTGGGTGATGTCAGACAGCGAGTTTACGCTGGACATCAACAATCCCGAAGAGCCGAAAATCCTCTGCGTGGGTAACAATCCCGACCGTCAGAATATCTACGGTGCGGCACTCGGTCTGTATAATTCCCGTATCGTGAAGCTCATCAACAAGAAGGGGATGCTGAAGTCATCGGTCATCATCGACGAGTTGCCCACAATATACTTCAAAGGGTTGGACAATCTTATAGCTACCGCCCGAAGCAACAAGGTTGCCGTGTGTCTGGGCTTTCAGGATTTCAGCCAGTTAGTGCGTGACTACGGGGACAAAGAGGCGAAAGTGGTGATGAACACTGTCGGCAATATTTTCTCCGGTCAGGTGGTGGGGGAAAAAGCCAAGACGCTCTCCGAGCGGTTCGGTAAGGTGTTGCAGAAACGGCAGTCCATCTCCATCAACCGGCAGGATGTTTCCACCTCCATCAACACGCAGATGGACGCGCTCATTCCACCGAGTAAGATTTCCGGGCTTACGCAGGGAATGTTTGTCGGTTCTGTATCCGACAACTTCAACGAGCGTATCGAGCAGAAGATTTTTCATTGCGAGATTGTGGTGGATGCCGAAAAGGTGAAACGGGAAGAAAGTGCCTACAAGAAAATTCCCGTCATTACAAACTTCACGGACGAGGACGGCAACGACCGCATGAAGGAAACGGTGCAGGCGAACTACCGGCGCATCAAGGAAGAGGTGAAGCAGATTGTGCAGGAGGAACTGGAGCGTATCAAAAACGATCCGGTGCTGTGTAAACTGCTACCAGATAATGAGACTGTCTAACAAGTCCCCAAAATTGAAAATTATCCCTATCGAAGTTTGAAGTGACCCCCAAAAGTTGGATACAATTTTTTTGGGGGGCACTTCAGTTCTGACGGGTAAAATCGTAAAATTCGGACTTGTTAGACAAATACTTACGCGGTTTCAACCTCAGGTACTGAATCTATCGAATTGACAAATTTAACCAATTGCGGATCTGAATCTTTTTGTATGAGGTTTCGGAGACTCTTTTTCAATTCATAAGCATCATCCCCTGCTGTATTTATTAAATCCATATAAAAATCTTTGTTTTGCAGAATCAATGAACGGCATGCCCCATCGGAAATTACAGGTTTCACTATTTTATCAATAACGTCTCCAGCTTGACTTTTCAAATTACCATGCGATCTAAGCCATGTTTCGAAAAATTGAAACTTTATTGCATTGATAGTCTTTTTACCGATGCAGAAATCATTTCTTATATCGGTAACTGTCGATTTAATTTTTCGTTTATCCAATCTTTCAACTATATTCTTGAAACAATTAGGGAAAGGATTCAAACTTTGAGTTCCAGAAGCAATATCCATCAGAATCTTTTTGCCAAATTCAGTCAAGTTATCTGGCAAGGATTTGATTTTAGCCAGTAAATGTTTTATTGCGACAAACCAATAATATGATGTATGTGCTGTTCTTTGGGCGTATAATGTATCAACACTTATTTCAGACAACGCTTCGAACGCTATTTTATTGATATGATCGGTCAGGACATTGCTTATTTTAGTGGTCAAATCGTAAAAAGATGCGTCAGGAATTACATCTTTAATATTGTTCTTAGTGATATACTTATCCAAATCGGTATTCCACTCTGCTAAATGCTCGATAAATACCTCATCCGTTACACCTATTCTGTTCTTAATATCTTCAAATTGGGGCAATATGTCTGAGAGCAATAATTTATAGCCAAGTTTATGATTTACCATGTATTGTAGTGTTTCATTTAATAGCGGTATATTCCATCCCACACTATTTACTAATAAGTCTCCATGATCCACATAATAGTCCATGAGTTCTGCAACATATTTTATATCTCCACCCTCTATTAAGGAAACGGAATGACCATGTGCCAATTGCATGGCGACTAAATCGTAATATCCAGACTCTTTAATGTTTCGGCCATCAGTTTCTAATTCAGAATGCAACTGATTTATGTAGGTTGAATCTAACGTTACAGGTAAAGGTCTTTCTTCGTCAGATGCCAATAAACGATAGGTTGTAAATATAGCCCCTATATTATCTTTATTTACATTCTGTTCATCAATGCAATTCGTGATCGCTTGCAAAAGCGTTGGAAACGTATAGGTAGAATTATCTTTTAACGTTTTTACAATATCTGCATGGTCGAAATTATCGGGTAGTAAGTTTGCCAAATAATTATCGAGCGCCTCCGAATTTGTTGCTACTTGATAATATTTATATGCTTTAGTTGTCGCGTTATCCCGATAGGCAGCATCTGTTGCATTTGCAGCTTGAATATAATCGATAAATGTATTTGGCTTGACTGTTTTTGCTTCAATCAATGACGTAAAATCGCACGCCAACTTATTTTGCGCAATAAACCTGTCTATTGCATCTAACGTTTTGAAATAGTCGCCGCCATTGAAGTCATTGAACCGAACTATCTTCTTATATAATTGAGCAATCACATGGTTTTGGCTTTCCGTGTCTAAATGCAACAGCAGTTCTTGGTATTCGACAGGGAACACCTGCTTCTCTATGGATTCTTTTAATTTCAATTGTGCTATTCTTTGCCATACACGCAGAATAACATCGCTCTTTCGAGTTAATTTATGCAAACAATGTATAATCTTATCGATAAGCGCATTGTCCATACATTGTATAACTTCTTCTAATACAGTGTCAAATTGTTTATTAGTCTCTGCATATTGATTTATGTCGTGGTCTTCTTCTCCGTTGATGCAGCCTTCAATATATTTTTTCAATGGAATTTGTCGAGCATCTTCAACATCGACACCATATACCAAAGCTGCAATTTCGCGTTGTGTTTGCAGATCATTGTTAATTATTGTTTGAATGCCATTCAGATAGTCGCCGGACAATATTTGTTCTACTGGATTTGCCAGAATATCCGTCTTCTTCAAACAGAACAATGCTATGTTTATCATCAAAATTTCGTTACACCACTCTTGTTTAAGAGCGACCATCTCATTGATATATGATATAATTTCCCTAACATTGGCATTAGGATTTACCAATCTGAATATCCGATTTATAGTTTCTTTCGCTTCATTTTCTGTTTCTCCAAATGCTTCAACAAACAGTTTGTTGAATATACTTCGATAGTCGGTAATAACAGGAGGAGCAACACGATAAACAATAGGGAAAGTTTTATTGATAAAATACTTGGTCAGTTGTTTCGTTTGTTCGTCGGTCTCATCTCCGAATGCACAAGCTAAATGTGTTTCATCGAAAGGAATAACAGCCCAAACATTTTCAAAACCGCTATCGGCGAAGAACGTATGGATAGAAGACCATAATTCTTTTACTTTTTCAGCGGGGAGACGATCCATGTTGTCAAAAAAAAGGACTAATTTACGTTGTCCTTTTTCCTTGATAAAATCAGAAATGTCTTGCATCCATGTTTTGAACTCGTAAACCGTTGGTTCGTCTTCGCTCAAAGTCTCATAGCAAACGTCCTTTTCGACTTTATCTTGATAAATAGCTAACATATAACTCCATCCATATTTATGATCTTTGCTATATGCCCATTTCCAAACGCACAATGCAATAAGAACTGGCAGTGCAGCTATGATAATAGACAATAAAGAAAACCACCATGTTGTGGGTGTAGGTTTTACTGCATACGCAATAAATGTAAATATCGGAGTTAAAACTGCAACCAAAAATGCCGCAACCATACCATTACTGATAAGGGGATATTTTTCGGTTACGGTCTCCGTTTTACGGGCTAATAAATATTTCAGCTTTTCAGACCATGATACGGTTTTCGTACCTCCACCTTTGACTTTTATTGTTGCATTTCCAGATAGGATACCATCATCAATAAGTTTGCTTGTAAGCAATTCCAATATAGAGCGGCGTTGCAAGTCCTCTTGATGTCCCCATGCGTCATACTCAAAAAAGTAATAGTCGTCTGATAATTCACGTTCCAACATTTTAACCACGTTGGATTTTCCAGATCCCCAAATACCTTCGATGCCGATAATTCGAGGTAAAGTACATTCCTCATCCAATGAATCATTCTGACAAAAATGGCGAGCAATAGTTTTTGCCAACCTTTCTTGCGAACCTCCATCGAATTTGTCAATACCACACGGTTTATTTTGGATAAACCGCGGATATTGCTGTTTGGATTGTAGTTTTGTTTCCATATACGTAATTTATTGATTATACGAACTCCAAATAATTCTCCCGATTTACCACATGAAACTCGGCATAGGGATAGGCTTCTTGGAAGGCTTTCGGTGCGGCCGGCATTTTATTTCCCCACTTGAACTCCAAGGCGGTAAGACTGTCGGCACTCTCCTCAATCAGGTCGATTTCCTGTTTGTCGTAGGTGCGCCAGAAATAGAACTCCCTGTGCAGTCCCTCATTGAAGTTCGCTTTGCGCCGCTCTCCGATGATGTAGTTCTCCCACAGCGCACCGACATCCTGCCGAATGGCCAGCGGTGAGAAAGCCCCGATAATGGCATTGCGAATGCCGTTGTCGTAGAAGTACCACTTGCCAGCTTTTGTAACCTCCTTGCGTAGGTTACGCGAATAAGCCCCCAGACGATAGATAACGAAGACCTTTTCCAATAGGTCGAGGTATTTTTCAACGGTCGTCTTGCTCATGCCGAGTTGTTTACCTAACTCTTCGTAAGAAACTTCGCTGCCCAACTGAAAAGCTATCAATCGCAGTAGATCGCGCATCTTGCTCGAATTTTTTAAGCCGTCAATTGCTAAGATATCTTTAAGCAGGTATGCACCGACAATATCACGTAGGTAGTCTGTTTTACGTTCATAGTTCTCCATCATTACTACTTCGGGATAGGAACCGTAAATCAAGCGCGCTTCGAGGTTCTGGCGGGTTTCAAGTGCCGTTTCCGTCTGTGCGATTTCCCGTTGCGAGAATGGTGTAAGGAGAAATTGCGTACTGCGGCCGACCAACGGTTCACCAGTCTTATTCAGCAAATCGAATGACGAAGAACCACTTGCCAAGACACTTATTCCCGGTATTTCATCAACTATCAACTTCAGAATACTACCGATTTGTGGTATGTTCTGTGCCTCATCAATAGCCAGCAAATCAATACCATCCAATAAATGCCGATAATTGGCTATTGAGCGATTCTCCAATAGTGCTAATGTGTCGTAGTCTTCGCCGTTGAGCATCATCGTCCTACCTGAATAGTTGTCCACAATTTTACGCATCATTACCGTTTTACCAACACGGCGAGCACCAAAAATCAGTACTGCTTTATTGGGCGCGATTCGTGCTGTAATCTTCTCTTGAAGTATTCTATTTACTGTTTCCATACCTTATAAAATATAATGCAAAGATAATCATATTTTTTTAATTGGCGAATTTTACAAAAAAAACGGGCTATTAAATGGCGATTTTTACAACCACAATCTTATGGAAGTTGTTTCATTGTTTTTAGTAATGATATATGTTCATACTATGATGACTCAATAATTTACCAGACATACGTTTCTGAAATTTGTCCTTATAGGAATGAAAAACTCACATATATTGTGCTAATTAATATATAATTAAATGAAAATAAAAAGACAGGATACGAGTATTCCTGTCTTCTCATATGTAATGGATATTTTTTTATTTTCTCATCCGCTCCAACTCCTCATCACGCAACATTCTCTCGTTCAGTTTTTCCTGCATCCTGTCAATGAAATAGGTGCGGCTTTCGTTCTTCCGGCGTTTGATATCAGTGTAGAAGCGGTAGCAGTCTTTAGAATCAACCCCGAATATCTTATAGAGAAGTGGGGCGAGCTGTTTGAGCGGCATATTGCCGTTGTTGATGCAGCCCATCACGTCTATGCCGTAGATAAGTTCCACGAGGTCGATGGCATTGCCCGTCCATTGAAGAAGGCTGGCGGTGGTTTCTGTTGCGTTGTTGGCGGATATTAGTGGTGGCACTTGGGGCGTGGCAAGGAATTTCTGCATCTTTCTTACGAAAGACAGAGCCTTGCTGACGTAGGCGGCAATCTCTCTTTTTTCTTCTGACAGATTACGTACGGGATGGTGCTGCAACTCGATTTCGATGTAGGCAAGCGCGATGACGGTAAGGTTCATGTCCATGCCGCCGTTGCACAGTTCGATCACTTGGGTGGCGAAAGCCGTGTATGCCGTTTCCATATTGCAGTCGCCGGCTTCGTTTATCAGGCGGAAAAAGTCGGTTTCCGCCAGCAAGAAATAATTCATGGTTCTGTCAATTTTGAAAATTACACTTTGTTTTCTGCGTGCGCACATGAATATAATTGGCAAAAAACGCGGCAGAAAATAAAAAATCCAACACTCAATTTTACAAAGTGCTGGATTTCAGAGGTATAAAATTCAGTATTTTTTCACAAGGACAAATTATCTCCGACTTAAATTGTTTGTAATCGGAACATTTATTCTATTCCTGAAAATAGAAATGTATGCTTGCCGCACATTTTGGCTATCTTGCTTTTTTATCAAGGATATAGATAATGCGACATACACCGTTGGGATAGCTTTTCAAAGAGGAAAGCGTCCAGTGTTGCTCTGGCAGAGCCGACTTAAAAAAATGTCGTCCGCTTCCGGATATGAAAGGAACGGTGTATAGTATGATTTCATCCACAGCGTGCATCCGCAGCAGTCCGTTTATATAGTCTGCCGTGTCCGGTGTGGCTTCCGCGAGGTAACGGATGTTTGTGCAGTCTTTTCTCCATTCGTGCAGCATTGAAATGGAATAGTCCGGTGTCACACGGTAAAAGGCTTTCTTCCTGATTTCATCAAGACCGCAACGGTCAAGGCACAAATCCTGATGTGCTTTATCATATAACTCTGAAGAAAGACATCCGTCCATCGTCAGTACGGCGAGAATCTGAACTTTACCCATAATCGTTTCCTTTCGTTAGGCAAGGGTAAAAAAGTAGCGTGCAATTCACACTACCTTCAAGCGATGGCTCTGGTAAAGCCTTTACGGAGAGTACGTGAATGCACGCTATGCGTAAGCATAGCATAAGCATCACGCAATCGTCTCCGTAGTTCCAATTTACCAGATTTTCGCTTGAAACGCCTTGCGGTCTTATCCTATATGTTGGCGGCGAAAAGCTCCTGCCAATCGCCGTTTTTCTCAAATGTTATGCAAAGATAGCCAAATTCAGTGAATTACGGGCTATGATTGCTTGAATTTATATTTAAGTCCATACTCTTCAAGTTTGCTGTATAGTGTTGTCCTGCCTATGCCGAGCAGTTCTGCGGCGACACTCCGGTTGCCGTTTGCCTGTTTCAACGCACGCAATATCCGCTCCTTATCCTCCGCGTCATTGCGCAAGGCGAAGCTGACAGTAGAGGTCGGTTTCGTCACGGCAAGTTCCAGATGCTCTTTCATGACAACACCTTCCTGCGCCTGCAATACAGCACCCATAACTTTCTGCCGAAGTTCCCGCACGTTGCCCGGCCATGCGTGTGTCAGCAACGCTTTACGTGCTTCGGAACTGAACCCGCTCACGCTACACTCCAGCTCTCTGTTTGCCATATCACGGAAGAACTCTGCCAGCGGCATAATGTCTTCTTGACAGTCACGCAACGGAGGAACGGTTATCCCGAAGTCGTGCAGGCGGTACAGAAGATCCTGCCGAAAACGCTTTTCATTCACCGATACCTCCAAATCTTCATTGGTAGCAGCGATGATGCGGACATTGAAATTCCGGTCTGCCTTGTCTCCGACCGGGCGATACCGCCTCTCCTGTATGGCACGGAGCAACATCTGTTGGGTTTCCAACGCGAGGTTTCCTACCTCGTCCAGAAACAACGTGCCGCCTTCCGCCTCATGGAAATATCCTTTCTTGGCATTGTCCGCACCTGTAAATGCACCTTTGACGTGTCCGAAGAAAGCCGACGGTGCAAGCTCTTTGGAGAGTGAACCGCAGTCCACCGCCACAAATGGCTTGCCTGCACGTTTGCTCTTGTCATGCAACAGGTGGGCAATATGCTCCTTGCCCGTGCCGTTCTCACCAAATATCATCACGCTCATATCGGTGGCGGCTACCAGCCTTATGCGGTGCATGATTTTCTGAAAGGCGGAACCTTCACGGGCGAATATAGGCATACGGCGTTGTCCTGCCTGACGTTCTTTCAGTATGGAACGGATCAGGGGGACAAGTTTATCCTCCACAAGCTGTTTGGGAATATAGTCTATCGAGCCGAGTTTCATGCTTTCCACGGCGGTATTAACTTCGGCGTAGTCGGTCATAATGATGAAGGGCTGCATCTTTCCCTCCTTTCGCATCCAGCACAAAAGGTCTATGCCACTGCCGTCAGGCAGACGCAGGTCGGCAACCACGATATCATTATCTGTTGCCTGTTGCAGATGTTTCTTCGCGGTTGAGAGGTGGTAAGCCTTCATATTGCGGTAGCCCTCCCGTGACAGCATATTGCAGACATATTCGCAATACACGATGTTGTCTTCCACCACAATTATTTTTGTCTTATTCATCTTCGTATTTTCTCCTTTCCTCTTCTGCCAACCGTATTATTTCCACTCCCTTATCCAGCACGGCAGTCACGGCATGGCTTAACGCTTCACCATCCGGGAGAGCATCGCCACGAAGCAATCCGTAAAGTACATTCAGCGGTTGGTCGGCACGGAGCACCTCCCACGAACTGCGCAGGTGGTGGATCAGGGAATCCAGCTTTTGCAGGTCTTTTTCTTTTGCTGCATCCCGTACCGCCTGCATTTCCTTTTCTGTTTCAGTTATCAACTTTTCCAGCATGACGGCTTCATTGCCATAGGACAATAAGGCGGAAAAGTCCGGTTTCCCGTCCGGTGTCGCTTTTATGGCACACCTGTCGGAAACCTCCATCAGTTCCGATATGGAGAACGGTTTGAACAGGCATCCGGCAAAGCCTTTTGCCAATAGTTCCCCTTTGTTACAACTGCCCGAAGCGGTTGCCACAACCACCGGGATTGTTGGTGAATTGCCCACGTTGGACGAACGCAACAGTTCCAGCAATTCGAAACCGTTTATATCGGGCATATTCAAGTCTGTCAGCAACAGGCTGTATTCTTTCTGGCGTATCATTTCCATCAGTGCCGCAGCATCGGTGCAAGTGTCGCAGTGTATTCCTTCTTGGGAATACATCTCTTTCAGCATCAGAAGTAATACCTCATCATTGTCAATGGCGACAACATCATGGAATTTATTGTTATGATAAACAGGTGTATTGCTTGTATATCCAAGCTGTTCTTCAGCTTCCTGCATAGAAATTTCAACTGTGAAACGACTGCCTTTCCCTTTCTTGCTGTCTAAACGGATTGTTCCGCCAAGCATCGACACAATATTACGCATTATGGCAAGCCCAAGCCCGAAACCCTCCTTTGCGGCGGCATTTGATAGACGTTCAAACGCACCGAACGCTTGTTTCTGTTCCTCTTCTGTCATGCCTGTACCTGTATCTTCAACGACCAGTGTCAGAACTCCATTATCATATTCAGTAATCAAAGAAACACCGCCTTCTTCTGTGAACTTGACAGCGTTTGACAGCAGGTTATTCCCGATTTGTATTATTCGCTCTTTGTCGGTCAATACAATGGCATCGTGTCCAGTCTTCACGGACAAGGACAGCCCTTTGTTCACGGCAACAGGCATGAACTCCGTTTCAAGTGTGTGCGTGATTGCTGAAATCCGGCAGGGTGACAGACGGGGCTGTTCCTTGCCGTTGTCCAGGCGGAAGAAGTCAAGCAAAGTGTTAAGCATATCCCGCATACGGTCGGAGGATTGCAGTATGTTTTGGATATACTGCCCGGACTTATCCTCACACTGTTCTTTCCGTATCAGTCCGGCATAGCCTGTTATTGCTGTCAGCGGTGTGCGCAGTTCATGGGTGATAGTATGTACCGCCTTCTTCCTTGACGTTATCAGTGCCTCGTTCCGTTGTACGGATTGTTCCAGTTGCCTTATCAAATCAGTTGTCTTGTGCTTGTATTGTTTAATGCTTTTTGCATCACGATGTATGATGATGTAGGAAATTAACAACAATAGAAGAACGAATCCCATTAAACCGCCTACTTGCATAAATGACTTTTCACGCATGGCAACTATTTCGTTTTCCCGGCTTTGCAGTTCGGTTTGTACCTTTTCTTCTATTTGGCAAATCAATTCTTGCAGTTGTCTGTTAAGTTCTGCATTACGAGCTGCAAGGCTGTCGGCTTGTTCCGACAATTGGCGATCCTGCACTTTCTGTTCGCTGATTACGTTTCTATTGACCGAATGAAGGATAGTGGTTGATACTGCTGGAGTTACTTCCTTTTTTTTGCCGAATATGCCTAAGAAACCTTTTCGTTTTGGCTTTTTGGACTGTTCCTGCACACTTTTCTGTACAATAACCGGAATTTGATTGGCTATCTTCTTGTTAATAGATTGTTGTTCATCCATTAACCGGACTATCTGGAACATCTGTCGTTCCTTATCCTCTAAAAGACTGCGCACACTATCGATGCGCTCTGCTGGATAGGTGGCCTTGAAACGGCAGAGCATACTGTCCATTGCCATACGCCGTGCATGGTAATGCTCGATATCTTTATCGTTCCATTCCAGTATTGTTTCACCCAATAGAGAAAATTTTATCATTTGAATATTGATATTGTTTATTTCTTTTCGGAGCTCGTCTATTTTTTTATTGCCAAGTTCTAATGCTTCTATCTCCTGCCATTCATAGAGGCTATTATATGCCATACATCCGATAAGAATGGAGATAAGTATATATCCCAACCGTATTGCCTTATAGAAATTTCCTGACCGCTCCATTATTTTAATGACATTGATTTTTGGAACATGAATAAAAGTTTATCTTTTTCGTTCATGCGGATATTATCAGAATAACCGTCTTTTGTTATTTGATACCCACATGGCTTAACCATAAAAATGCCTAAGCCCTTAGTGTACGAACTTACTTCTGAGGCATAGTCTTTACTTGTATTTAATGGAACTTTCCCTTTAATATGACACCACTCATTATTACAACTGATGTCTTCAATCTCAGACATCAGTTTTTGCAAATCTGTAATAGCTTTGGAACTCGCTACTTGGGGTATCTGCAACTCAAAACAGAGCATCGGTTCGAGAATGTCCACACCTGACTGTTGCAAAGCCAGCCTGAAGACATAAGGGGTCAGCTGTCTGAAATCAGCAGGTGTACTTACCGGGCTATAATACTCGGCTTGAGTAAAAGTTACTTTCAGATCTGTCACTTCCCATCCATGTAAACCAGATTGGCAAGACATACGAATCCCTTCAAAAACGGCATTTTGAAAAGAATGGTTCAGATAACCATAGGAGATGTCACTTTCGATTTGCAACCCTGCCCCTAACGGTAAGGGTTCAAGAGTCAGCCCTATTGTGGCCCAGTAAGGGTTGGGTGGTACTTCGATCTGAATAATCTTATTGACCTTTTTTATAGGTCGTTCTTTGTAGATAGTCTTGATCTCATCAAAATGGACCTTTACGGAAAATCGTTCTTCCAGCAATGTCTGTATGATTTCCTTTTGGGTCAAACCATATAACGAGATTTCCAATTCATCACTATATGAGTTTATGGAAAAGGACAAAGACGGGTCTTCAATCCACAATGTATTCAGAGCGGATATCACCTTGCTTCTCTCTTCGGGCTTATTTGGCCGGACGGAGGATTTGAGAGCGGGATGCTGATGAGATAATCCTTGAATCAAACAAGGTTTAGCACCTAAATAATCTCCGATTCGAAAATCTTCTATATCTTCTACAATCGCGATATCATTGGCACCCACTTCATCAACATTTATCTCTCTGCCCTGATAAATAGTCTTTAGATTTTTAATCTTGATGAATTTTTCCGAATCGTTGATTCTTACAACGTCTCGAAGTCTCAGACTTCCGTCAATTATTTTAAGAAAACTTCTTTTATGCCCTTTGGGGTCATGCTCTATCTTATAGAGATAAGCTGAAAGTCTGTTTGAGACTGATGCCGGAGGAAGTATAAAAGAAGAAATGGCGTCCAACAACTCATTGATACCGATATTGAACATTGCTGATCCATGTAGCACCGGATAGACTTTGGCTTTTGCCACAAGAGCGATTATCGTATTCCAATAATCAGCCGGTGAAATTTCGCTATCCGCCAAATATCGTTCTAATATATCGTCGTCATGGTTGCATACAAATTCTTTGTATTCTTCCTTTATATATGTTTGGGAGCAAACCGGATAAACCGATCCATCGACAACAGTTTGCATAAACAGGACATCTTGCGACAGATTTGTTTTTATATCCATATACAAACGCTCCAAATTCACACCGGCACGGTCAATCTTATTGATAAATATAATTGTCGGGATTTGCAGCTTTTGTAAAGTACTGAACAGCAACTTTGTCTGCGCTTGTATGCCTTCCTTTGCGGATAAGATGAGGACTGCTCCATCAAGCATTTTGAATGTCCGCTCCACTTCCGCAATAAAATCCATGTGTCCCGGAGTGTCAATGATATTGCATTTCACTCCATTCCAGATAATAGATGTCGTAGAAGCCCGGACAGTAATTCCTCTACGTTTCTCTATATCCATAGAGTCCGTTATGGTGTCACCATTATCCACACGGCCGCACTTTTCCGTTGCTCCACTGGCAAACAGCAGATTCTCGGTTACGGAAGTTTTTCCTGCATCAATGTGAGCAAGAATTCCTAAATTTATAATATTCATTTGGATTAAGCAATAATATACTACAGTAGATGCATTGTCGAAACGCACCTTTTAATACCTCCTCGTAGCATATGAGAACTACAGGATTACTAACTCGTATTAATATGTATATTATTACTGCCGCATAACGATTACAAAATTACACAAAAAAATATATCTAACAAAAGTGGGAGGATTTTTTAACTTTTTACCATAGACATTTTATTAGGGAAGCGTAGGTTCAACTGGCAAGTACAAATAAGTAGAAATGTTTGAACAACACCGTTTTAGGAAGTTGAAAAATCAAGTTTCTCTCTCGGTATAGCGTTTATTTTGGCCAATATCTTCTTTAGTTTAGCATTTGTGTATTTCCCATTCGTGTTCTATTTAGCTCCTTATTATGAGTATGTAGCAAGTTACTTATCAAATTCAGCCTCTTTGAGGGTCAAATATGGTTTTGCAAATGGTGACTGACAAGACATAAACAAGGTCAGCAGGAATTTTTTACATAAATGGACATGAATGTATATAACCTAAAATAAGAATAAATTTTAATAAGGGCTGCCCAAAAAGAAAAAAATGCAGTTGCCATCCTATAGATACTTGCAGAAAGGATAAAATTTACTTTTAGACCTTTTGGGATAGCCCTTATTAATACTTCAGATAAAATTCCTTAGGTTATATTTTCAATCCTTTGGACCGGGTTTCCTCCTTGGCATACAGTCCCGGACGCCCGATTATGACATGGTTGGCAACGATACTATCCGCCGGACTGCGTATCTGCGGCGGTGCATTTTCGGGATATTGCGCCTGCCTGTTCCTCACATCTTCCGCTTCCGGCTTGAGCTGTTGCCCTTCATTCTCCTTTTCTGCGACTTCGGGCGTGGGTGGCGCAAGCTCCAGCTGAATTTTTCGGTCAAGGGCGGCAAGTTCGGACTTCAACTGCTTCAGCTCGTCCTCCTTCTTCCACACCTTACCCGCTATCTCCTGTAACTGCGGTATCTCCATCTCCAGCACCTCGTTCTTCGCCTTGTACTGGTCGATGATGGAGGGTATCCTCTCCATCGCGTTGAGGAAGTTGCGGGCGGCGGCCAACGGGTCAGCCATCGCCAGATGCCCGTTGTTGTAGGTGTACTTGTAGTTCCCCTCGACCACGAAGCGGTTGTCGGTGAACTCCAATCCCTCTTTGAGTATCCTTTCGCTCACCACCTTTATCGGAAAACCGTAAAGTTCACCGACCTGCGTGTACAACCCTCCGGTCGTGGCATTCTTGGCTATCTCCTGCAAACGCTTTCCGATGACCTTCTCATCGGCGGAATCCACTCCGTCCACCTTTATTATATTAAGGCGGTTGCCCTCCTTGTCGGTCTGCACCACCGACAGGAAGCGGTTCCAGTCCTCCGTCATGGCATCTATGAAAGCCGTGTTGTTGCGCAACTCGCCGGTCTTTGACTCCAGCTTGAACTCCGAATCACGCTTGCCCTTGTTGAACGACTTGCGTTCCCCTTCGAGCGATGCGATCCGCTTTTCCAGTTTCGCCTTGTCCAACAGGTCGGTATTGCCGGAGAGCAACGCCATGTATTCCGAGAAATTCATGCCCGATTTTTCGTCCATTGCCCCCTCGTCGATGGTACGCGCACCCATCGCACCGCTTTTGAGCTGGCTTATGAAAGTCTGCTTGCAGTGCAGGAGGTTGAACTTGTAGCTGTCCAGTGACTTCTCCACCGCGTAGATGATTACATCCACGTTGTTCCCGGCGAAATGTTTGGCAATCTCATTACCTGCCCTAACTCCGCGTCCGTCACGCTGTTGCAAGTCGGACGGTCGCCACGGCGTATCGAGATGATGGATAGCCACACACCGTTTCTGGGCGTTCACACCCGTTCCGAGCATAGAGGTAGAGCCGAACAGCACACGCACCGTCCCGGCGTTCATGGCGTCTATCACCGCCTTCCGCGCCTTGTCGGTCTTGCACTCCTGAATGAAGCGCACCTCGCTTGGCGGTATACCGTAGTCCTCCGTCAGTTTGCGCTTGATTTCCGAATAGACGTTCCACCCGTCGCCCGGCTGGTATGTCCCCAAATCAGAGAAAACGAACTGCGTGCCTTTCTGGGCGTCGTATTTTTGATAATACTCCGCGATCATCTTGGCACAGTGACTCGCTTTGTTGTCGGGATGATCTTCGTAATTCGGGTCTATCATGCGCATGTCGAGTGCCATTTTCCGGGCATAGTCCGTGGCGATGAGCATCTTCGCCTTTTCTTCCGTTTCCGAAAGCGGCAGCCTGCCCAACAAGGTGGCATCGCCCGTCTTGGCGAACTGCATCAGTTTCTGTATGAAGTCCTCCTGTTCCGGCGTGGGCGGTATATGGTGCAGTATCTCGTTCTTGGCAGGACGGTCAACGCCCACATCCTCCGCCGTGCGGTAGTCCGTGATTTCATTATAGAAGGCGGCAAGCTCCGGCACTTTGATGAAGTAGCGGAAACGCTCCTTCTGGACCACATTGTTCGTCACGTTAAATTCAAAATCCGTCGTCTTCTTGGCAAATATCGCCGCCCAAGCGTCGAAACACCTTATGTCCTGCCGTTCCAGCTCCTTCGGGCGCAGGTACTTGAACAGCAGGTACAATTCAGTCAGTGAGTTGCTGATAGTCGTGCCGGAGAGGAAGGTCGCACCCAAGTCTTTTCCTGTGCGCTCCTGTATGGTGCGTATGGCAAAGAGCATGTTAAGTGCCTTCTGGCTTCCCTCGCTGTTTCCCAATCCCGCCACACGGTCGTGGCGCGTGTTGAAAGTCAGATTCTTGAACTGGTGGCTCTCATCTATGAAGATGTGGTCGATGCCCATCTGCTTGAAATCCACCACGTCGTCCGTGCGTGACTTTATGGCGTGTTCCACCTTCTCCAGCTTCGCTTCAAGGTTGTGCTTGCGCTTCTCCAATCCTTTCAGCATCGCCCGCGACACGTTCTTTCCCTGCTGCCGTAGCACTTCGAGGTTTTCCTCCACCGTGTCAAGCTCTGCTTGCAGGATGCGCTGCTGCAATTCCGGCGACTGCGGTATCTTGCCGAACTGGTCGTGCGACATGATGACGCAATCGTAGTCGTTGTTCTTTATATTATTGAAGAAGCGCACACGGTTGGCGGTCGAAAAGTCCTTCTCCGAAGCGTACAGAATACGTGCGTTGGGATATGCCGCCTGATAGGTGGCTGCAATCTCCGCAACGTTGGCTTTCAGCCCGATAATCATCGGCTTGTGTGCCAAATTCAGACGCTTCATCTCATGCGCGGCGATGCACATTATCAGCGTCTTACCGGTTCCCACCTCGTGGTCGCAAATTCCGCCGCCGTTCTGTTTCAACATCCAGACGCAATCCATCTGTGAGGGATAGACGCTCTTGATACCCCGGCTTGCCAGCCCTTTCAGGTTGAGGTCGGGAAAGGTCTGATGGGAGCCGTCGTAGCGCGGGCGCACGAAACAGTTGAACTTGCGGTTATACATCGTCACAAGCCGCTCCTTGAACTGCGGCGACTGCTCTTCGAGCCATTCGGAGAAGCCGTTTCGTATCTCGTCAATCTTGGCGTTGGCGAGTTGTATTCCCTCGCTGTCGCGCATCTTGATGTCGTTGCCATGCTCGTCCTTGCCGATGGACTTCATCATGTCAGGGCAGGTGTTGTGCAGGGCGTGTTTTAGGAGGTGCATACCGTCATAGTTCCGGTAATACCCCTTCACCAGAAACTCGTCCGTGATTTTCATGGTGCGGTAGCCGCACACCACCGAAAACTCGTCCATGCTTGCGGAATAGGCGATTTTCACGTCCGTGTCGAAAAGATGGCTCATGTAGGCGGCATACACGCCCGTAGGAATCCAGCGTTCACCGAAATTGAAATCCAGATCCTCGAAGGCGATGCGCTGCGGCTCGGCATCTTTCAGAGCCTCCAACGCCTGCTTCACCTCCGGCATACGCTCATTTTCGGGATTGTCACCCATCCATGCCTCTATGCGTTCCGCTTTCTCTATGACATTTCCGGCGATGAAACGGTCTTTGATTTCGTAACCGGTCACGAGCGGATTGTAGTAGATGCGCCCTTGCAGGGCAGTGAGCAAATCCTCCGCCGTGCTGTCGGTTATCTCCCGCATATAGTCGAGATTGACCGTACCATATTTGTTGAGCGACGCAGACAGGGCTTCTTCGGGAGAGCCTACGTTGGCATGGCTCTCCACCGCGAAGGAAACAGGATGCTCGAAGATGTCCGCCTTGACGAACTTTCCGTTTTCCATCCGTTCCAGCGAAAGGATGTCGCGCCCGCCCGCATCCATCATCACTAACTTCACGTTCTGCTTGGCGTTGAGGTTGCCGTAGCGCATGACAAACTCATCGTAACAGGTATTCAGATGCTCTCGCCACGGAACATTTGCCTCGCGCCGGAGCGATTCATAACGGTACAGACGCTCGTAGGCGTCACGCAGCGACACATACAACAACGCCTTTTCCTTCTGGTATCCTTTCAGGTCGAGCGGCTGGAATGTCGCCCCGTATGGCGTGATGTCTTTCAGGTAGCCGATGTTATGACGCCCCCGGTCAGCCACCAGCGACCCTTCGCGCAGGTGCATCTCCGGCGTGCGGTGGTAGGCACGCGGAGAAAGGTCCACGACTTCCTCCTTCGGCTTTTCCGCTTCGATGTCGGGGAAAAGGAAAGTCCCCACCGCTTCCGATGGGGTATCTGTAACGGCAGGTGCGCCGTCTGCCTCCGGCTGTGTTTCCTCCTGTCGTGGCTGCTCACGGGAAGTTTCCGGCACGGCTTTCACTTCCGTCTTTTCCGCCACTTGTTTCTCGTTATGCTGCCTTGCCAGTTCCCGAAGTTCTTTCCTACGCTCCGGCGTCAAACCCATCATCATTTCATAGAAACCGTTGATGGGAGGATTGGTATCCCAGTCCAGTGTGGCATAGATGTCGTCCGGGTCGGCAGGCTTGGCGGTGTTCTCCGCTTTCACCTCCTTATTCTCCATTGCGGGTTTTGCAGTTGGAGCTGTCGGTGTAACCGTGACTTTCGGTTTGGGCGGAGTGGACTTTGCCGTAACTGCCTTTTTCACCGTCTTTTTCTTTTTGGAGGTTTTCGGTTGGCTGACCTCTTCCGTCATCCCCCAGAGGTCAAGCAGGGTGAGCTGCACGCCTGCGGAATATTGCGGGCGCGGTTCTATCTCCGGCTTTTCATCTGCGGGTTGCGGCTTTTCTGTCGGAGTTTCCACCGTCTGCGCCGAGGATACTGTTTCCAATTTTATGGCAGGACGCTCTACTTTATTTTGAACGGCAACTTTTTCTTCCGTTCCTGCCTGCCGGATTGAACCCGAATACAAGCGCATGGCAAGCCTGTAATGGAAATCCTCGTCGAGCATACGGCGCAAATCCCCGGCGATGCCTGCTGCCTTGCCCTCGTGCAGATAAACCATAGCGGGCTTCCCGTAGGGGTCTGTGTCAAGTTTCGCCATCGTATGCACGATGCGTTCCGGGTGGTGGATGAAATAGGCGTTGTCGGTCAGGGCGGTTTTCGTGTCCGTCTGTATCACGGTCATCAGCCGCTCGTCCTGCGACATTTCCTTCTTGCTGAGGTTCTTTTGCAGGACAATCAGGTCACTGCCCACCTCCGTGCCCGCGTTGTCCGTGAACAGGTTGTTGGGCAGGCGTATCGCGGATACCAGATTGGCCTGACTGAACAGCTCGTTACGCACGGAGGTCTTGGTGCTATTCAATACCCCTTGCGAGGTGATGAACGCCACGATACCGCCGTCACGCACGGCATCCAGTCCTTTGAGAAAGAAATAGTTGTGGATGGTTTTCTGGGCGGAGCGTCTGCCGAAAGAGTCGCTCCGCTGAAACTACGCGTCAAGTTCCTCACCCGACAGGTTCTCGACGGCTCCCACCAACTGAGTCTTCTTGCCGCCAAGTCGAAATAATTGTTGAACGGTCTTTCGATTTTCTCAAAACCGCAGGTGCGCATTTTCTGGTCGGGATAGAGATGCCTCAAGATTGTACCCGTGAGCAGATCCTTCTCGAAAGCCATCACATCCGCATTGGGGCTGTGCCGCAGCATGGAATCCACGAACACGCCGACACCTGCCGACGGTTCGAGCATACGGGCGGGGCGGACGCTGTAATCTGCCAGCACGTCCGCGATGGTGTCGGTTATCTCTTTGGGGGTGTAGAAAGCGGTCAGCACGGACGCTTTCAGCGAATCCACAAACCGCTTGTACTCTGTTTCGTCCTTGCTGTTCTCACGGATAAGCCTGTGCAGCTCCACCGTCGGGGCGAACAGTTCGAGGTCGGATTTCGCCCACCGGACGGCATCCGTCAGTTCCTTTGCAGGGTTGAGGATACATTTCAGACCGCCGAAACCGCAGTACCTTTGAAGTATGGCACGCTCTTCGGTTGTCGCTGTCCTATTTTCCCTGTCAAGGATGAATGCCGTCCGTATCGCCTCGATGTTGTCCCGCAGTTTCTGTTTGCGGTTAAACGCCATATTCGTCTAAGTAAAGGACGGTTGCTCCCGTCAGCTCCGTGTAGAGCAGGTCGTAATCGGAAGACAGGGCGAAATTGTCATCCGAGAGGTCATAGACGGAGAACACGTTGCCGACAAGCGGCAGCAGTTTCAGGACAAAGGCTTCACGCTTCTCTTCCGGCACTTCATCGGCAAACTCGTTTTCCACGACTTCGCGGAGGATGGCGTAACGGGAATAATGCAGCCCGCGCAGCAGCGTGTCCATCGCCAGTTCCTGCGCACCATCGGCGGGATAGCCTTCAAGCCGTGCCCTCTCATACGTTTCGGCGGCACGGTCGGCCCGTTCCCGTATGAAAGCGGTGTCGTCAGCCTGTTCAAACTTGTTCGTGCGGAGATAGTCCAGCAGGTACAGACCGTAATAGGAAAAGTCGGTCTGACCCTCGTTTTTCTTCTTGTTGTTCATTACTTTGGATTTAGCGGATTGATAATTAACGGGATAATCGGTTGGAAAAAGGAAGAAAAAGGCACTCGGTATCCCTCCGAGTGCCACCACTAAATCCAAAGTATGAGTGTAATCCGGTATCGAAGAACAATTCATTACTCTGAACAAGTGGCAAAGTTAATACTATTTCTTCCGTCCTGAAAATTTCTTGTCCTTTTTAGCCTCCGGGAACACAAAAGTCGTGTTATATTCCCCGTCAAAGGCGACAACAGCATCGAAACTCTTGCCCTGTTTGCTCTTGAACCCTTTGAGCAGCTTGGTATGCCCTTCGGTGAGCAGGTCTTTGATTTCATCGTCGGACAGGGTGCGTCCCGCTTTCAGCCGGAACACGGGCAGTCCGCACTCCGTGTTGTCGCAGCGTACCACCTTGCCGTAGAACCGCATCCTGCCCGTGCCACACTTGGGACAGGCACAGCCGGAGTCACGGCTGCCGAAGAGCTTGTCGCACGAGATCAGTTCGGAGGTTATCTCACGTGTGTACGCCTCTATCTCCTTGCGGAAGGTGTCGTCGGACAGTTCCCCGCGCTCGATACGCGCCAGCTCCTTTTCCCATTCGCCCGTCATGGCAACATCGGCGATGCGCATCGTCTTGACGACGGAATTGAGGGCAAGTCCTTTTTCGGTGGGAACAAGCGACTTCTTGCAGCGTTCCATGTAACCGCGCTTGAAAAGCGTTTCGATGATGGAGGCGCGTGTGGCGGGAGTGCCGATGCCGCAGTCCTTCATCGCCTGCCGCAGTGCGTCGTCCTCAATTTCCTTGCCCGCCGTTTCCATTGCCGAGAGCAGGGTGGCTTCGGTATGCAGCGGCTTGGGTTTGGTCTTTCCTTCGGTAATGGACGAGCCTTTCGGTGTCAGCGTGTCGCCTTCCTGCCAGCCGGGGATGGTAATTTCCTCTTTTTCCTCGCCATAGACGGCACGCCATCCGGTTTGCTTCACGACGCTGCCTTTTACGGTAAACTCCACTCCGGCACATTCCGCCGTGACAGTGGTCACATCCTTGACGCATTTCTCAGAGAATGCCTCGACCATGCGCCCGGCAATCATCTGATAGATGGTATTGTCCTCTTTGGAGAGGAAGAGCGGTTTCTCACCCGTGACGAGCAGGGCATGGTGGTCTGTCACCTTGCCGTCGTCCACGCTGCGGCGTGTCGGCACTGCCTTCAGATTGACTTTTTCTTTCCATTCGGGCAGATTGCCGATGAAGGCGAGCAGTTTGGGAATTTCGGCAAACACGTCTTCGGGGATGTAGCGGCTTCCCGTTCTCGGATAGGTTATCAACTTCTTTTCGTAGAGTTTCTGCGCGATTTCAAGCGTCTGTTCCGCCGTGAAGCCGTGCTTGGCGTTGGCTTCTTTCTGGAGCGTGGTCAGGTCGTAGAGCAAGGGAGTTTCCTCCGTCTTCTCCTTGCGCTCGGCTTTCGTGACAGTGGCGCAACCTGCCGCCTTTACCTTATTATATAGTTCCATCGCCGGTTCTTTCTCTTTCCATTTCTCGGAGGATGAGAATTTCACGACTTCGCCGTCGCAACCGTCCGTTGCGATATGGAGCTGCCAGAATGCTTCGGACGTAAAGCGGCGGTTCTCCCAGTAGCGTTCACATACCATAGCCAACGTTGGTGTCTGCACCCGCCCCACGGAATACGTGCCGTGTCCGGCGGCGATGGATAACGCCTGTGTGCCGTTGATGCCCACGAGCCAGTCGGATTCGCTCCGCGCTTTGGCGGCGAGGTATTTTA
>ERZ779943.145-NODE-145-length-21558-cov-2.18304_pt1 | contig 21558 bp, 15 predicted proteins | sample MGYA00511027_ERZ779943 | MGnify/ENA primary metagenome ERZ779943 (study PRJEB29588, sample SAMEA2144588) | human gut metagenome | biome: human gut; feature: human-associated habitat; material: faeces | place: Denmark | collected 2008/2010 ...
CCCCCCGCCTGCAACACTGCTACCAAAATCAGGCATTTCAATCTCAAAGATCGTACCTGTATAATAAGACATACCACGTACCAGTGTCGGATCGAATACAATCTCAAAATTACCGTCAACCGTTGCACCGACGCTTGTACGGATCTCGCTTAAGCTGTCTGCCACGCCTTCTTCCAGATAATCGCCAAGTTCTCCGGCAAGATAAGCGATCGCATCGTCCGCTGCCTGCATCCCTTCAAACAGTCTGCCGTACTTATCAACCATTTCCTGTGTAAAACCGCTTTCCAAAAGCTCTGCCTTCACGCCGTCAAGACCGATCTTGTCCATTTTATCCAGAATGATAAATACAAGATCATACTGCTCCTCCGGGAAACCGGAATAAGCAACCATAGCCTTTAAGATCCTTCTTTCGTTGATACGCACCTTGAAGTTGGAAAAGCCCAGCTTGCCAAGCGTTGTTGTTGTCGCAAGGATCAGCTCGATCTCTGCCAGATTGCTTGGCTCACCCAATATATCGATATCACACTGCATGAACTGACGGAAACGTCCCTTCTGCGGTCTGTCCGCTCTCCATACATTTCCCATCTGCAATGCTTTGAACGGATTTGGCAGTTCATTGGCATGATTTGCATAATAACGGGAAAGCGGAAGTGTCAGGTCATAACGGAGTCCGCTGTCAACCAGATCATTTTCTTCCTTTGCCGTTTCCAGATTCAGCTTTTCGCCGCGCTTTAAGATCTTGAAGATCAGCTTTTCATTTTCGCCGCCCTGCTTGGAGCAAAGATTGCCAATGCTCTCCACGCACGGTGTTTCGATCGGTGTAAAGCCGAATTTACGATAATTTTCTTTGATCACACCCATGACATAATCACGGATCTGCATTTCCTCCGGAAGAATATCCTTCATTCCGTTTACCGGTTTCTTATTCAGTGCCATATAAATTACCCTTTTCTTTCCTAATGATTACCTGATTGTTTCACATTGTCTGATTTTACTACTTTTTTCATCTGTTCTCAAGGGTTATTGGTATCTTTTTATTGCTTTATCCGTGGATTATCATCTTTTTATCGCTTTATCCATGGATTTATTACCTTTCTCTTACCTGGTTGCGCATAATAGGAAAACTATTTTCCAGTTATGCAATATTGCAATATAATGATACTTTTATCTCCGCTCCTCTTGACATGGTTTTTATTACTACATATAATGTTGTAAACAATATGGCACGTCATGGTTTTCTCATTACATATCTATGGCAGAAAAATTTAAAAGGATACAGGTGACAATATGTTCCAGATAGTGGTTGACTCTGCTGCCAATATTCCGGCAGAGCTTGTGAAAAAGTACCAGATTCAGGTGCTCTCTTTTGTAAATTATGTAGACGGTAAGGAGCTTGTCTGCTTCGATCCGTCCCTTTCTCCGGAGGAAGAACGGGAAAAAGGGAAAAAATATTATGACGCAATGCGTGCAGGCATGGATGTCAAAACCGGACTGATCTCCAGCGGAGATTTTGAGAACTGCTTCCGCAGCATTATGGAGCAAAATGAAGATGTGCTTTATTTTTCCCTCAGCAAAAATATCAGTGGTACCTTTAATTCCGCAAGACTTGCAGCCGAGACTTTAATGGAAAATCCGCCATGCGGCAGAAAGATCCGTATGATCGACTCCCTGAATGCCTCTCTGGCACAGGGAATTCTGGCAATCTACGCCAGTGAAATGCGCTCGCAGGGCATGGAAGTCGATGCAACTGCAGATCTATTGGAAACTTATCCGGCAAAAATGAACGGTGTTTTCACAGTCGGCGATCTGAAGTATCTGGCAAAAACAGGACGCCTTTCCGGCTCTGCTGCATTAGTCGGCAATCTTTTAAAGATCAAACCGATCCTGCGCGGCAATAAAGACGGTTATATCGTACAGTTCAAGAAATGCCGCGGCAGAAAAGCAGCCCTGAATACACTGATCAATCTGGTCTGCGATACGATCGTGGAACCGGAAAAACAGATCATAGGAATCGCCCACGCCGATGCGTATGAAGATTCTCTGTATGTCATGGAGGAGATCCGGAAGCGTATCAAGGTGCGTGATTTTATCAATACCTCTTATGATTATTGTACAGGCAGCCATGTCGGCCCGGATACAATCGCCCTTTTCTACATGGCAAAGGATCGTGAGCTTGGCGTTACCACAGATACTGAATAGGATTCTATCGAAACAGATACTGCATAGGATTCCATCGATATAGATGCCAAATAAAAACAGTTCGTAAAAAAAGCTCCGCATACTGCGGAGCTTTTTGCTGCCTATCAGGCTTTTTCTTCTTTTTCTTTTTCGATCGTATATTTACCCGAATAATAATTCAGATCGGTCATTACCTGTAAATCCGGTGATTTACGGATATCACGCAAGTATTCATGTGTATTGAAATCATCCGCTTCAAATTCGATCATTGCCACCGCAATATTGGAACAATGCGCTGCAATACGCTCTAAGTTGCTGAGCAGATCATTAAAGGCAAATCCGTTATTGATATCACAGTTTCCCTTCTGCAGGCGGATGATATGATTTTTCTTGATCTCACCGCAGAGCAGCCGGATTGTGATACGCAGCGGCTCTACTCTGTGTGCGGTTTCTATATCATCGTTTTCAAATGCATGAATAGTCAGCTCCATGATCTCCTTCACTGCTTCGATCAGCACCTCAGATTCCTTCTGCGCATCTGCAGAAAACTGAATATTCTTCTCACTGATCTCCTTTGCCACTCTGGAAATCCCACAGGCATGGTCGGCAATCCGCTCAAAATCACTGACCGTATGCAGGAACTTTGCACTCTGTCTGGTCTGCTGCTGGTTCTGCTCTGTCGCCGTGACACGCATCAGATAAGTTCCAAGCTTATCTTCATATTTATCGATGATCTTTTCTTTATCCTGGATCTTATTATAGGCTTCTGTTGTATACTGCTCCATCAGATGCAGGGCACGCATGACGTTTTTCTGTGCACCTGTTGCCATTCCGTTCATAACGGTATGCACCTGTGCAAGTGCAAGCTCCGGATTGCGCAGGAAACGTTCCTCGAGCAGGTCAAAATCTGCCTGATCTTCCATCTCGTCATCTGTCTCTTTGATCAGCCAGAATACCAGCTTGTTGATCTGTTTGATAAACGGTGCCAGAATCAGTATCGTCACAACACGGTATACCGTATTTAAAAGCGCTATGGATACGGAAGTCATCTGCATGTCCATAAAAGCGAACTGTTTTCCACCTGTCAGGATTGCCTGCAGGGCATAAAAAACACTGCCACAGATGATCATACCGAATAAATCATTGATCAGATAAACAAGTGCTGTTCTTTTACCGTTTTTATTGGAGCTGACACCGCTCATCAGAACCGGGCAGGAAGCACCGATACCAATACCCATGACGATCGGCAGTGCTGCTGAAAACGGCACATAACCGGACATAGCGATCGACTGCAGGATACCAACCGATGCGGATGCGCTCTGCAGGATTGCGGTAATGAGAATACCGACGAAAATACCAAGCGCCGGATTGGAGAACTTTGTCAGAAGTCCCGTAAACTGCGGAATACCCTGCAATGGCTCCATTGCTGTCTTCATGGCAGACATGCCCATCATCAGTATCGTAAATCCAAACAGGATATCCCCGATCGCACGATAAGAATCTTTTTTTGAAATACTCCTGACCAGCAGACCGAGAATTGCCATGATCGCAGCAATACTGGTGGAAGAAAGCAGGGATGCAATACCGCCTGCTCCCTGGATATCGGACAGACATAAGATCCATCCTGTGATACTCGTTCCGATATTGGCACCCATGATAATACTGATGCCCTGTATAACCTTCATCATACCGGAATTTACAAAGCCGACTACCATAACCGTAGTAGCGGATGATGACTGTATAACAGCTGTAACGGCTGCACCAAGCAAAAATCCCTTGAAAGTATTGTTAGTCATTTTTTCAAGAGTTTTTTCAAGTTTACCGCCCGAGAATTTTTCAAGGCCGTCACCCATTGTATTCATACCATACAAAAAGAGTGCCAAGCCACTCAACAGCTGAAGAATCGAAAAAATATCCATATCCCTAAACTCTCCTTTTCCTTTGTAATGATATTAGTATTAAGTCAAAGTTTTATTTTGCATTTGTAAAATCTATGTAAAGTTTTTTACACAACAACAACTGCGCCCTGTTTATAAGTAAGACTTAAACAAGACGCAGCCGTAATATTAAATATTAATATTTAATTTTGCTAAAAGTACATTTTATAATTTTTACAATGCTTTTACTTTAAATGTAAATACCGTACCGTTTTCATTACTCTTTAATGTAATAGTACCGTCATGTCTTTCGGCAATATGTTTTACAATTGCAAGTCCAAGACCTGTACCGCCGGTTTCTTTAGAACGGCTTTTGTCAACTCTGTAAAAGCGCTCAAAAACTCGTTTTTGATGTTTTAACGGAATACCGATTCCCGTATCAGCAACACTGAGAACGGCGTTTTCGTCCTCTTTTTTAACAGTAACGGTAACATTTCCGCCCTTGCGGTTATATCTTATCGCATTGTCACAAAGGTTATAAACAAGTTCATAAAGTTGGTTACGATTACCGTTTATTAAAATTTTATCTTCCGCATTAACTTTAATGACAACCTCGTGTTTATTTGCATTTGTATGTAAATCTTCCGCTACCTCTCTTGAAAGTCCCGACAAATCGACCTTATCGTAATTTACGGGTCTTGTGTTTTCGTCAAGTTCGGAAAGCTCTATAATATCGCCAATCAAAGAAAGCAGTCTGCCTGATTCTTTATGAATTTTTCCGGCAAATCTTTCAATATCTTCCGGAGCAACAATTCCGCTTTCTATAATTTCCGCATAACCCGAAATTGAAGTGAGCGGAGTTTTTAACTCGTGGGTAACATTTGCGGTAAATTCACGCCTCATTTTTTCGGCTTTTCGTTTAGCCGAAATATCAATTATAAGACAGATTACACCTTTTTGTTCGCTGTTGGAATACACCGGACTTGCAATTATCTGCAATACTCTGCCGTTTATATTGCCTTCATTGCTGCTGCGTTCACCGCTGAAAGCCTTGTCAACACATTCGCACAAAACCTCATTGCGTGAAAATGAAATAAGACTTTCGCCAACAGTGCCCTCTGAATCCGTGCCGAGATATTTTGAAGCGGAATGATTACACATAAGCATATTCTTATCCATATCAAGCATTATAAAGCCCTCGGACATATTTTGAATAAGCGTGTCTATTCTGTCTTTTTCAAGCTGTAAGCGTGAAACCTGCTTGTTGATCTGCTTTTGCTGACTTGAAATGGTGCGGGAAATTGAACTTAATTCTTCATATTGATTGCCGTCAACATTGCTTTCGAGATTTTCTATAGGCGCAATAATTTTTTTCGTTGACATTTTTGAAAGCACACAGCAAAGAATAAATACAATAATTATTACAGCAAACAAAATCGGAACAAGGTGCATAAAAATGGAGTAGCCGTTTTCCATAGTTTCAGACAATCGCAAAACATTTCCGTTTGAAGTTTTTACAGCATAATAATATGTAACATTGCCGAGTGTTTCTGATTTTCTGCTGTCATCGCCGTATCCGTTTTTCATTGCATTTATAAATTCGGGACGATTGGAGTGATTTTCCATTTTTGTAACATCAACGCCGTCATCGCTTTCCAAAAGAACATTTCCGTTGCCGTCGAGCAATGTAACTCTTATTCGTGATGAACTTAAATCGTGCAACAATTCATAGCTACTGTTTTTATTATAAAGATTTGCGGCTATATTTGTATAATCTTTTAATGTTGTTTTTTCCGAAGAAGAAAAAATAAACCAGAAAGCGGCTGTTGAAAAAACCGTCAAAAGAATGGATACACCAGCGGTGATTATAAATCTTTTTAAAAGAATTTTTCTTAGTTTCATTTATCATTCTCCTGCCTTGTATCCTACATTACGCACGGTTTTAATAAGATTGCCGCATTCTCCGAGTTTTTGTCTTAGAGTTGTAATGTGCATATCAACCGTACGGCTCTCTCCCTCGAAATCGTAACCCCAAACATTAATGATAATGTTCTCTCTTGTGAGCGCCATACCTTTATTGTTAAGCAGGTATTTTAGCAATTCGTACTCCTTATATGTAAGGCTGCACTGTTCTCCGTTTGAAGTTACAATATGCTTTGAATCGTCAAGAACAATTCCGCCAAGTTCCACGGTTTCGGGCTTTTCTTCTACCGTACAGCGTCTTAAAATTGCCCTTACTCTTGAAATAAGTTCAAGTACGGAGAACGGCTTTGTAAGGTAATCGTCGGCACCCATATCAAGTCCTTTTACCTTATCCATCTCACTTGACTTTGCGGTAACAAGAATAACCGGAATATTTTTTGTAGACTTGTCTTTTCTTAATTTTTCAAGTACAGACAATCCGTCAAAATCGGGAAGCATTACATCAAGAATAACAAGCTGCGGCTTTATTTCCGCACACGCTTTAAAAAAACTCTTGCTTTCTCCAAAGCTTTTAACCTCATAACCGCTGTTTTTCAGTGCGTAGGTTTCAAGCTCCCTGATGTCTGTATCGTCTTCTACAATATAAATTAACATATAATTCTAACTCCCCGATATAGATTTAAGGCAGACATACTTCCGCCTTAAACCTAATTATATCACAATAGTCTTGATTTGCAACAAAAATCATCAAAGGTTATACTGTCTTTCCTGTAATTGAAAACACAACCCATTCACCGATGTTCTCTGCGTGGTCGCCGATTTTTTCAAAATACTTTGCAATAAGCAAAACATCTATAGCCTGCTGATCAAGTTCTTTGTTTGCGTTTATAATATCGATAACCTCTTGTTTTACCTTATTGAAAAGGTCATCAATTGCGTCGTCCATAGTAGCTACGGTCTTTGCAAGTTTCAAGTCTTTTTTAACAAAAGCGTCAATAGCCGTTGTTACCATATTTGAAGAACGCTCTGCCATTTCAGAAAGATGAGTCATTGAATAAATATTTTCGCAGTCTTTCAAATAAGTTGACATTTCCGCAATGTCAATAGCCTGATCGCCGATTCTTTCAAGGTCGGTAATCATCTTAAGAGCCGCAGATACCGTTCTTAAGTCACCTGCAACAGGCGACTGTAAAAGGAGGAGATTTAAACAATAGTTTTGTATTTCTCTCTCCATCGTATTGATTTTTTCTTCAATAATTCTTGATGTTTCAAGTTTATCGTATTCACCGTTTGTAATAATGGTTATCGTATTTTTTATTGCACCTTCAACCAAAGCGCCCATTTCAATGAGTTTATCGTTAAGTGCTTTTAATTCCAAATCAAAATACTCTCTCATTAGCCGAACCTTCCTGTAATGTATTCCTCTGTACGCTTATCCTTTGGAGTAGAAAACAAGGTAGCCGTATCAGTGCATTCAATCATTTCGCCAAGCAGGAAGAATGCCGTATTATCAGCAATTCTCATTGCCTGCTGCATATTATGTGTAACCATAATAATGGTATATTTATCTTTAAGCTTCATACAGAGTTCCTCGATTTTACCTGTGGAAATAGGGTCAAGTGCAGATGTTGCCTCGTCCATAAGTAAAACTTCAGGCTTTACCGCAAGCGCTCTTGCAATGCAAAGACGCTGCTGCTGACCGCCCGAAAGGCCGAGTGCGCTCTTTTTAAGTCTGTCCTTAAGTTCATCCCAGATAGCGGCATCTTTCAAAGACTGCTCTACGATTTCGTCAAGCTCTCTTCTGCTTCTTATACCGTGTGTTCTCGGACCGAAAGCTATGTTATCATACACGCTCATAGGAAACGGATTTGCTTTTTGAAAAACCATACCCACTCTTTTTCTGAGAACATTTACATCCATATTTTTGCCGTAAATATCCTCGTTATCAAGACGGATATCACCTGTAATTTTACAACCCTCAACCAAATCATTCATTCTGTTAAGTGATTTCAGGAGCGTTGATTTACCGCAGCCCGACGGGCCGATAAAAGCTGTAATACGGTTTGCCTCCATATTAAAGTTTACAGACTTTAATGCGTGAAATTTGCCGTAATACAGGTTCATATCCTTAATTGTAAACTTATCCATTTATTTTCCTTCCACTCTTACTTATTTTTACTTGTAAGCTTTTTGGCGATAAATGCCGAAAGCGTATTTATTAAAAGTACAAGCACAAGCAATACAACCGCTGTTGCCCAAGCCTGATCTGTATGCAATCCCTCGTTTGCAAGTACATACATATGAATAGCAAGCGTTCTGCCCGAAGACATAAGACCTTTTGCAAGACCCGACGCCGAACCCGATGTATATAAAAGAGCCGCAGTTTCTCCGACTATTCTGCCGACTGCAAGAATTATACCTGCAAGAATACCCGGCATTGCACTCGGAAGAATTATTCTTATAATTGTTCTCAGCTTGCCTGCGCCAAGTCCGTAACTGCCCTCTCGGTACGAGTCGGGAACAGAAAGCAAAGCTTCCTCTGTAGTTCTCATAATTGTCGGTAATACCATAATTGCAAGTGTAAAAGAACCTGCAAGCAATGAAAGTCGCCACTGCAAAGTAGTTACAAAGAATAACATACCGAACAAACCGTAAACAATCGACGGAATACCCGAAAGAGTTTCTGCCATAGTTCTGATAAGTTTTACAAACTTGTTGCCCCTTTTTGCATATTCCGCAAGGTAAATCGCAGCACCTACGCCAAACGGTACGGCAATTACCAAGGTAAGCAAAGTTACCACAACAGTATTGATAATTGCAGGCATACAGGATACATTATCACTGTTATATTCCCATGCAAACAGCTCCGGTGTAATATGCGGAACACCCATTACAAGAATATATACAATTAAAAATACCAGAGCAAGCACTGATATTGCCGCTGCAAGTACAACCAATATAAACAAAACAAGTGAGAGCGGCTTTCTTTTATATTCTCTTAATCTTTGGGCAAATCCTGTTTTATTGATTGCCTTTATTTCATTGTTATCAGCCATTCTTTTCACTCCTGCTCTTAATTGCCTGCATTGAAAGTGTAATAATTAATATGAACACAAACAAAACTACACCTGTTGCTATAAGTGCCTGTCTGTGAAGTCCTGTTGAGTAACCCATCTCAAGTACAATATTTGCTGTAAGCGTTCTTACACCGTCCGTAAGTGATGTAGGAATCTGCACCTGGTTGCCTGCAATCAGGATAACCGCCATAGTTTCGCCGATAGCTCTGCCTATGCCAAGCACAACACCTGCGAGAATACCCGACTTTGCGGCAGGAAGCATTGTTTTGAACACACTTCTCTCTCTTGTTGCGCCGAGTGCCAATGCACCCTCGTAGTAATTTTCGGGCACCGCACGGATTGCCGACTCCGAAACGCCTATAATTGTAGGCAAAATCATAATTCCGAGCACTATTGACGCCGCAAGCAAACTTGTACCGTCGCCGCCACAGTTGATAAACGGTACAATTACCATAAGTCCGAAAAAGCCGTAAACGATTGACGGAATACCTGCGAGTAATTCTGTTGCGGGTTTTATAACCTTATATAACGGTTTAGGACAAAAACGAGCAAGGAAAACCGCTGTTAAAATTCCGATCGGCACACCGATTACAACAGCGCCTGCCGTAACATAGATACTGCCGATAATCATTGTAAATATTCCGTAGCTTGCAGGAACATTTGTCGGTGCCCATTCTGTGCCGCCTATAAAATTAAAAAATCCGATTTCTGCCATTGCCGGAACACCGTTGTAGAAAAGGAAAATACAAATAAGCACAACCGCCGCTATGCTGGCAAGGGCTGTCAGGAAGAAAACTCCCTGCATAGCCCTTTCTTTAATATTGCTTAATCTCATTTAGTTATATCGCTCCAAACCTTAGCTTCACCTGTGTAGATAGCTTTTACCTGATCCATTGTGAGATTTTCTGTAGTATTGTTTGTATTTACGATTACCGCAATACCGTCTTTTGCAATTGTTGTTGATGCAAGAGCTGTTTCTGTATCCTTAAGCTCTCTTGATGCCATACCGATGTCACAAGTACCCTCAAGTGCAGACTGCATACCTGCCGAAGAGTCTGATGTCTGGAGTTCGATTTCTGCCTTTGTATTAATCTGCTTGTAAGCCTCAATAAGTTTTTCCATTACAGGAGATACCGAAGAAGAACCTGCAACTGTAATTTTGCCCTCCGGCTTTGTTCCTGCATATGCTGCATTTTCAGATACAGATACATAACCTTCTTTAGAAATTACTGCCTGACCGTCTGAACTTAAGATATAATCTACAAAGTCCTTAGCAACACCGCTTAAGTCACCCTTATATGCAATGTTAAACGGACGGCTGATTTTATATTCGCCTGACTTTACATTCTCTGCTGTTGCGTCAACATCTTCAATCTTAAGAGCCTTAACACTGTCGTTAAGTGAGCCGAGTGAAATGTAACCGATTGCTGCGTCATTACCCTTTACATTAGTAATAACAGCCTCTGTGCCGTTTACTGTAACAGCGTCGGTTCTTGTTGTGTCTGTCTTTGTGCCGCCGTCTTTAACAAGAACACCTGTAAGCTCTACGAAAGCATCACGAGTACCGGAGCCCTGCTCTCTTGTAATAACAGAAAGTGATTTGCTTGTATCAAAAGCACTTGTGTTTGATGAACCGGCATTGCTTGAGTTGTCGCCTGATGCTGTTGATGAAGAATTGCCGCCGCAGCCTGCAAATGCACTTGCCATAATTACGCCTGCTGCTAATACCGATAATAATTTTGTACTTGTTTTTTTCATAAATATAATCTCCTCAAATAATTATCGTACTTCTTTTGAGTACGCTCTTAGTTTAGTTAATTTTTGTAAAGCTATTTACCTCCTATTTGTAAAATACCCGTAAAAAATTATTTTAATTATGTTATGAAATAATATTTTCTATAAAAAGTGATGACAAGAGGCAAATAATATGTTATAATATTATAAATATTGATATTTAGGAGGCTGAAACCAATGGAAAATACAAAGATTCCATATAAAATTTATCTTGACGAAAGTGAAATACCTACTCAATGGTATAATGTTCGTGCAGATATGAAAAACAAGCCTGCTCCTCTTCTTAACCCTGCTACATTAAAACCAATGACAGCAGAGGAGCTTTATCCTGTTTTCTGTAAAGAACTCGTAGCACAGGAGCTTAACGATACAGACGCATACATAGATATTCCGCAGGAAATTCAGGATTTCTATAAAATGTACCGTCCGTCCCCGCTTATCAGAGCATATTTCCTTGAAAAAGCTCTCGGTACTCCTGCTAAGATTTACTATAAGTTTGAGGGTAACAATACAAGCGGCAGTCATAAATTAAACTCTGCCATTGCACAGGCTTATTATGCTAAAAAGCAGGGTCTTAAAGGCGTTACAACAGAAACAGGCGCAGGCCAGTGGGGTACCGCCCTTTCAATGGCTTGTTCTTACTTCGGTCTTGATTGTAAGGTATATATGGTAAAAGTATCTTACGAACAAAAGCCGTTCAGAAGAGAAGTTATGAGAACTTACGGTGCAAGTGTTACTCCTTCCCCGTCTACAGATACTGCAGTCGGCAGAAAAATTCTTAAGGAGCACCCGGGCACAACAGGCAGTCTTGGCTGTGCAATTTCCGAGGCTGTAGAAGTTGCAACTTCTACAGAAGGATACCGTTATGTACTCGGCAGTGTGCTCAATCAGGTACTTCTTCACCAGTCGGTTATCGGTCTTGAGGCTAAAAAAGCTCTTGATAAATACGATGTTAAGCCTGACATCATTATCGGTTGTGCCGGCGGCGGTTCTAACCTTGGCGGTCTTATATCTCCGTTCGTAGGCGAAAAATTAAGAGGTGAGGCTGATTACAGAATTATTGCCGTTGAACCTGCATCTTGCCCAAGCTTGACAAGAGGTAAGTTTGCATATGACTTCTGCGATACCGGCAAGGTTTGCCCGCTCTCTAAGATGTACACACTCGGCAGCGGATTTATTCCGTCCGCTAACCATGCCGGCGGACTTCGTTACCACGGTATGAGCAGCACACTTTCACAGCTTTACCACGACGGTCTTATGGAGGCTACCTCTGGTGAGCAGACATCTGTATTTGCTGCCGCAGAACAATTTGCAAGAGTTGAGGGTATTCTCCCTGCTCCGGAAAGCAGCCATGCAATCAGAGTTGCAATTGATGAGGCTCTCAAATGTAAAGAAACAGGCGAAGAAAAAACTATTCTCTTTGGTCTTACAGGTACAGGCTACTTCGATATGCTTGCATATGAGAAGTTTAACGACGGTCTTATGAGCGACTATATTCCGACAGACGAGGAACTCCAGAAAGGCTTTGACGGTCTTCCGAATGTTCCGGAAAACTGATATAATTATTATGGAGAGAGGCTTTCCTCTCTCCTTTTTATTATAGTAATTTTTATTAATAATTGTAAAAATATCAACTTAATTAGCCATAACTAACTCGTAACTACTTGACAAAATAATTCTGTTGTGCTATTATTCCATTCGTAGAAAATTATTCTTGAAAGGAAATGACATATATGGCAAAACCAAAGCTTCCAATTCCTGTAACACTTCTTACAGGTTATCTTGGTTCCGGTAAAACTACACTTATCAACCATGTCCTCGGCAATCAGGAGGGCTACAAATGTGCCGTTATCGTAAATGATATAGGCGAAGTTAATATTGACGCTGAACTTATTCAGAAAGCAGGCGTTGTTACTCAAAAAGATGACAACCTTGTTCCGCTTTCAAACGGCTGTATTTGCTGTACACTTAAGGTTGACCTTATCAATCAGATTGCAGAACTTGTAAAGTCAGGTAAATTTGATTATATTCTCATTGAGGCAAGCGGTATCTGCGAGCCACTCCCTATTGCACAGTCTATTGCTGTACTTGAGGGTGACGAAGAGGAAGGCACTCCTGCTATCTGCCGTCTTGACAACATTGTAACTGTTGTTGACGCACTCAGAATGGCTACAGAGTTTGGCTGCGGCGACAATCTTCTTAAAGACGATGTTGACGAAGAAGACATTGAAAGCCTTGTTATTCAGCAGATTGAGTTCTGTTCTACTATCATTCTCAACAAAGTTGATATGGTAAATGAGGAGCAGCTCGGCAGAGTTAAGGCTATGATTAGAACTCTTCAGCCAAAGGCTAAAATTATTGAGGCTAACTACGGTAAGGTAAGCGTTGGCGACATTCTCAATACAAATCTTTATGACTTTGAAGAAACTGCGGGTTCAGCAGGTTGGGCACAGGCTTACGATAAGGACGAAGACGAGAAAAACGAGCATCACGATCATGATGAGGATGAACACGAACATCATCACCACGATGAAGACGAGCATGAACATCACCATCATCATGATGATGAAGATCACTCTCACTGCGACCACGAACACGGTCACTGCTGCCACCATCACCACCACGGTGACGATGACGAAGAGTACGGTATCTGTACTTTTGTGTACCACAGCCGCCGTCCGTTCAATCAGGAAAAATTACAGGAATTTGTAAACAATTGGCCAAAGGGCGTTGTTCGTGCAAAGGGTATTCTTTGGTTCTCCGATAAAGACAAGAGAGATTACCTCTATGTATTTGAGCAGGCAGGCGTACAGATTACCGCTACAGAAAACGGCAAATGGCTTGCTGCATTCCCTAAGAGCGAGCAGAAGAAATACTTTAAAGAGTATCCTGATATTGAAGAGCATTGGGATGAAAAATACGGCGACCGTGAAACCAAACTTGTATTTATCGGTCAGCATATGGATAAGCAGAATATTATTGAAAGACTTGACAATTGTCTTGACGATTAATAAAAATAATTACAGGGTTGATTCAGAAAATAGAATCAACCCTGTTTTTTATCAAAAATTGTAATTAATTTATGGTTTAGCACACAGTTAAGATTGTTTTGAAAAAGTATTCCGCATTTAGAATAGAACCTAAATTTTTAATTATTGATATAAAATATAAATTATTCTGATTTATTATCTTCTTTTGTTTTCTTTTTGGCGGCGGATTTAAACGGAACAACCGAACCGTCCTCCTGTTTAATACTTACATTATCGAGAGTATTATCAAACTGTTCTCTGATTTCAGCAAGATACACGGCATAAAGCTGTTTCTGTTCTGCCTGTTCTTCAGCATTAAGTCCGAGTGTTTTCTTTTTCTTTGCAAGTTCATTTATTCTTTTAATTAAATCTTTATCCATAATAATCACTTCCTATGTTAATAATACCACACTGTAAAGTTTTTTGCAATACAAAAGCCGTATCATATGGACAACCATAAGATACGGCTTAATTTTTTACCAGTAACGAGCCTCAGTTTTTACTCTTGTATATGCTTTTTTGCTTCTTGCTCTTGTACGGCGGGCTTTTTTTGAAGCCTTAATATTTTTAATAATATATACACCGCCAAAAATCGAAAGTAAAGCAAGAACTACTACAAACCAAAGACCAACATTAAGATTGCGCTTTACAACTGCCGAAATAATAGCAGGTGTATTGGCTGATGTGTTTGAAAGTGCAGCCTTTGTAACCTTATTTGCAGCCTGCGCTACAACTGCGGCTGAATGTGTATAATCCTGATTTTGTGTATTCTGCAAAACAAATTGTGATGAACCTACCTGCGGCATTGCATACGGACCTGTGTAGCTTACTGTAGAAGCAAGTGCGGAACCGTTGCTTGAAAGTGCTGTTGCCGAGAACATTGCCTGATATGTATCCTGATCCACAATACCTGTAGCTTCAAGATTATTTGCAAGCTGGAATGCCTCAACAGCTTGTACTGTAGTTTCTCCGAAGTAGCCGGTAGCTATTTCATTAAAGAAACCGAGAATAGCAAGTCTGTTCTGAATTGTGAGAACTGAGTTACTCTGATCGCCCAACTGATATGTAGGTGTCTGTTCAGCAAGTTTTGCCTGAACATCAGCATAGGTAGGACAATCTTCCGAGTAAAGAATATCTCTGTCTGTACCTGAAATACCGTCAACATCTACTCCTGCTGCCTGCTGGAACTGAATGTAAGCTGCCTCTGTTGCATCGTCAAACTTACCGTTTACTTCGCCATCATAGTAGCCAAGCTCCTTAAGTCTTTCCTGTATCTTCGTTACTTCGTCACCCTCATCGCCGTTTCTGTAAAGAACAGGCGCTGTAGGTGTTTCTTCTTTTACCTCTTCAGTCGAACTGCTGTTGTCGCTGTCAGTTGAAGAATCGTCAACCGTGTTGTTTGAAGAGTTGTTGTCTGAACTTGAAGAAGAATTGTCGGAAGAATTTGAAGAAGATGGATCTGACGGAGTATTGCTTGATCTGCCCTTTGAATCAAAGTAATATGTAGTGCCGTCAATTGTTCTTGATGTATCTACAATGTATTCGCCGTTTTCATAGTAATAATAATCACCGTTGAACTCTTCCCAACCGTTTTCTATGTAGTCAATAGCGCCTACCTTGTACCACTGTGTCCACCCCATATAATCTACGGTGTCATAGCATACATCTTCGTCATCGTTTCTTGCGTCAACTGCCATACCGTCGCCGATATATACACCGACATGACCATCCATATGAAGACCGAGTCCGTGTATTCGTGGAATACCGTTGCTGACATATCCACTTGCGCTTGATGCATACAGCTGTGAATCTCCGCCTCTTGCGTTGCCTCCGCAATAGGAATAAATAAGACCGGAACAATCTACGGTACCAGGAGTAGCTCCGCCGTAAACATAGCTCCAACCGCTGTAATATGCATTGAGCGCCCACTCTGCAAGACCTGCACCTGTGCCTGATGCATGAGCTGTAGTACTGCCTGCGACTGCGCACGCACCCGAAAGCATTGTTACACTCAACAGCACAGAAGCAATTTTCTTACTTCGCTGCATTGTATTACCTCCAAATTGTGTTAAGTGTAATAATTACATCAAAATTACACTTATTAACAAATTTGTAATAATTATAGCAGATATTCAAGAAAAAATCAACCCCTTGTTTAGCATCCCTCCCCTTTTTTGTTAAAAAGCACAATAAAAACGCTATTATAATTCAATATCAGAATTTTAATTCACATTTAGATTACAAATCAAGTAAATTTTTGTAACATTTTGAAATAATTGTAAATATAATTATTTATTAAACACGAGGCAACAAATAAGCCGCACTCTGACGAGTACGGCTGAATTTGTAATAATTAAATTATTTTTCATCATGTTTGAAATCATTGTCAGAAATATTGTAAGTAGCACCTACACCTTCCTGAGCAAGTTTCTTTTCGTTTTCAATTACACTGTCTTTTTTGTCAGGCCACTTTGCATAGAGAACCTTCAAAAGGATAGGAGTAAGAATTGAAGAAACAATAATGAGAATGATTACAGCTGTAAAGAACTTAGCGTCCATAAGACCTGCGTCAAGTCCCTTTTGTGCAACAATAAGAGCAACCTCACCGCGGTTCATCATACCTACACCGATTTTAAGCGAATCCGTCATATTGAACTTACAAATTTTTGCCATACCGCCGCAGCCGATAATTTTGGTTACGAGAGCTACAGCAACAAGTGCGATTGAGAACCATAATATCTGCATATTAAAGTTATCAAAACTTGTCTGTAAACCGATGCTTGCAAAGAAAATAGGTCCGAAGATCATATATGAACTGATGTCCATTTTTCTTTCAATATAACCCGCATCATTGATGTTACAAAGAATAATACCTGCTACATAAGCACCTGTAATATCGGCAATACCAAAGAATTCTTCCGAACAATAAGCTGCCGCAAAACAAAGAACAAGTCCGAAAATCGGAATTCTTCTTGAATGAGGCCAGTGCTTGCTGATCCATTTAAAGAGGAAGTAAAGTGCAAAACCAAGTACAATTGCAAGTACAAAGAAAAGAATTGTCTTGATGCAAACATCAACAGGTGAAACATCAGGGCTCTTGAAGCCGATAACTACGGTAAGAAGAATAATACCTATAATATCGTCAAGTATCGCAGCAGAAAGTATCGTTGTGCCGACCTTTCCTTTCAGATGTCCCATTTCCTTAAGAGCCTGTACGGTAATACTAACCGATGTTGCCGCAAGAACAGTACCCATAAATATGCCTTCGTAAAGCCGTGTATCCGGAGTACCGAATCCAAAGCCCATATAAACAAGCATACCGCCTACAAGAGGAACAGCAACACCTGACAAAGCAATCAACAATGCAACAGGCCCTGTTTTTACAAGTTCCTTAAGGTCTGTTCCCAAACCTGCCGAGAACATAAGTAAAATTACGCCGATTTCTGCCATACCTGAAATAAAATCGTCCTTAACTACAAGGTTAAGCAGTGAAGGTCCGATAATAAGGCCGGCAATGATTTCGCCAACAACCTGCGGTGCTTTGAGCTTACGGGCAAGAAGTCCGCAAAGCTTAGCAGCAACAAGGATTATGGCAAGATTTCTTAGAATAAGCATTAAATCCATAGTGCGCCCCTTCTCCCTATACATATTAATATAGGAAATATTAAAAATTTTCCACCATATATTTTAGCACTTTTGCTTTAAATTTCAAGACGGTATTGTTAATATCTTAACAGTAGCAACAGTTTTGTCATTATTTACATTTTTTAGTATTTATCTATAATATTTATGTATTTTTTATCTATATACAATTGATTTTAAAATTTTAGTAAATTAGTTGTTTTTTTATGGTATTTTAAATTACCATTTTAAAGACATTCAAGTATTTAAGCCTTTATTCTTAATTTGTAATTAGAAATAATTTCTTATTATTTTGTCGAATATGTAAGAATACAGCATACCTCAATACTAATTTATTATGTAATGCGATAAAAGTAACAAAAAGCGAAAAAAAAACGAAAAAAACATTGACAAATATTTAACAAAGATGTTAAAATGGTATTACTGAAAATTAGAAAATCAGTACCAGTATAAGTTTGAAAGGATCCTTCAAATTATGAAAAAAATATTATGCGCACTTATTGCAGGTGCAATGTGTGCAACAATGGTTTTCAGCCTTGCAGGCTGCGGCTGTTCGAATAAAAACGAACCCGGCTATACCATTGAAGCTACAAAGCCTGACCTTACAGACAACGGCTTTGGTTATTACATTGTAAACAGCAATGAGCTTATGGTAACAGAGTACACAGGTAACGAAAAAAATATTGTTATTCCGGATACCTATAACAACTATAAAGTAACATCAATAGGTCCTAACGCTTTCAGCGAAAAGGACATTGAGAGTATAACAATTCCCGATACGGTAACTGAGATTGAGGGTCATGCTTTCCAGTCATGTACAAATCTTAAGTCGGTTACACTTTCCAAAAATCTTAAAACATTAGGCAATAATGTATTTTTCCTCTGTACTTCACTTGAAGAAGTTACAGTTCCGGGTTCGGTAACAGACCTTGGTCTTTTCACTTTCCAGGGTTCGGGAGTTAAAAAAGTAACTATCGAATCAGGCAGTCTTGAAGAAATCAGAGAATATGTTTTTTATCAGTGCCCTGCCATTACAGAAATCGACATTCCTGCCAATGTAACTAAAATGTCTGAATACAGCGTTTGTGATAACGCAAACACTGTTACAATAAATGCTCCAAAGGGTTCTTACGCAGAAAACTATGTAAAAACCAACGGAAAAACCAACAAGCTTGAATTTAAAGCTGTTGAAGAATAAGTCATCCATTTTCAGCTTTTTGCTGAATAAAATACAAAATGCTAGATAAGAGGTAGATTTAATGAGCACAAAAGAGTATCCGATCGTAGAAAACGCAGAGACTTTTGAGGCAGCTTTAGCAAAAGTTAAAGAAGCTCAGAAGATTTTCGCAACCTACACACAGGAACAGGTTGACAAGATTTTCCTTGCAGCAGCATCCGCAGCTAACAAGATGAGAATCCCACTCGCTAAAATGGCTGTTGAAGAAACAGGCATGGGCGTAGCTGAAGATAAGGTTATCAAAAACCACTTCGCTTCTGAGTACATTTACAATGCTTATAAAAATGTTCAGACATGTGGCGTAATCGAAGAGGACAAATCTTTCGGTATTAAGAAGATTGCAGAGCCAATCGGTGTTATCGCTGCAGTTATTCCAACAACAAACCCAACATCAACAGCTATCTTTAAGACACTTATCTGCTTAAAGACAAGAAACGGTATCATCATCAGCCCACACCCCCGTGCAAAGAAGTGCACAATTGAGGCTGCTAAGGTTGTTCTTGAGGCTGCTGTAGCTGCAGGTGCTCCAGAGGGCATTATCAGCTGGATTGACATTCCAAGCCTTGAGCTTACAAATATGCTTATGCAGGAAGCTGATTGCATCCTTGCTACAGGTGGTCCTGGCATGGTTAAGGCTGCTTACTCATCAGGTAAACCTGCTCTCGGCGTTGGTGCAGGTAACACTCCTGCAATTATTGACGAATCAGCAGATATTCTCCTTGCTGTAAACTCAATTATTCACTCAAAGACATTCGATAACGGTATGATTTGTGCTTCAGAGCAGTCAGTTATCGTTGAAAAGAAGATTTATTCAAAGGTTAAAAAGGAATTTAAGGCTCGTGGTTGCTATTTCCTTAACGACGAAGAGACAGAGAAGGTAAGAAAGACTATCATCATCAACGGCGCACTTAACGCTAAGATCGTTGGTCAGAAGCCTGTTACAATTGCTGCTCTTGCAGGTGTAACAGTTCCTGAAGAAACAAAGATTCTTATCGGTGAAGTTGAAAGCGTTGACATCAGCGAAGAGTTTGCACACGAGAAGCTTTCTCCTGTACTTGCTATGTACAAGGCAGAGGACTTTGAAGATGCACTTGCTAAGGCTGAGCAGCTCGTTGCTGACGGCGGTTACGGTCATACATCTTCCCTCTATGTTGATGCTGTTAACGATAGAGCTAAGATTGACGAGTTTGCAGGCCGTATGAAAACTTGCCGTATCCTCGTAAACACACCATCTTCACAGGGTGGTATCGGTGACCTCTACAACTTCAAGCTTAGACCATCTCTTACACTCGGCTGCGGCTCATGGGGCGGTAACTCAGTTTCAGAGAACGTAGGTGTCAAGCACCTTATCAACATTAAGACAGTAGCCGAGAGGAGAGAAAATATGCTTTGGTTCAGAGCACCACAGAAGGTTTATATTAAGAGAGGCTGTATGCCTGTTGCTCTTCAGGAACTCAAGGATGTTATGGGTAAGAAGAGAGCATTTATCGTAACTGACTCATTCCTTTACAAGAATGGTTATACAAAGCCAATCACAGATAAACTTGATGAGATGGGCATTGTTTACACAACATTTGCTGATGTTGAGCCTGATCCGTCACTTATCTCTGCTCAGAAGGGTGCAGAGGCTATGCGTAAGTTTGAGCCTGATGTAATCATCGCACTCGGCGGCGGTTCAGCAATGGATGCCGGCAAGATTATGTGGGTTCTCTATGAGCATCCGGAAGCTGACTTTATGGATATGGCTATGCGTTTCTGCGATATTCGTAAGAGAGTTTATACATTCCCTAAAATGGGTGAAAAGGCTTACTTCATCGCTGTTCCAACATCTTCAGGTACAGGTTCTGAGGTAACACCATTCGCAGTTATCACAGATCAGGAAACAGGCGTTAAGTACCCGCTCGCTGACTACGAGCTTATGCCAAATATGGCTATCGTAGATGCTAACAATATGATGAGCGGTCCTAAGGGTCTTACAGCTGCATCAGGTATCGATGCTGTCAGCCACGCACTTGAGGCTTATGCATCAATGATGGCTACTGACTTTACAGACGGTCTTGCACTTAGAGCTCTTGAAGTTATCTTCAAGTATCTCCCGGCTTGCTATGACAACGGTATGAATGAGCCTTTTGCTCGTGAGAAAGTTGCTCACGGTGCTACAATGGCAGGTATGGCATTTGCTAACGCATTCCTCGGTGTATGTCACTCAATGGCTCATAAGCTTGGTGCTTTCCACCACATTCCACACGGTATTGCTAATGCCCTTATGCTTGAGCAGGTTATCCGTTTCAACTCTGTAGAAACTCCTGCTAAGATGGGTACATTCCCACAGTATGATCATCCAAAGACACAGGCTCGTTACGCTGAAGTAGCAAGATTCCTCGGTCTTGGCGGTAAGGACGATGCTGAAAGCGTTGAGAACCTCATTAAGGCTGTCAATGACCTTAAGGCGAGAGTTGGTATTAAGAACTCAATCAAGGAGTACGGTATCGATGAAGCTGACTTCCTTGCAAGACTTGACGATATGACAGAGCAGGCATTCGACGATCAGTGCACAGGCGCTAACCCAAGATACCCACTCTTCAAGGAAATCAAGCAGATGTACCTCAATGCTTATTATGGCAACAACAGCGAGACAGTTTAATAGATAAATTATTTCGTTACTTCTCCCCCGTGGTTTCCCACGGGGGATTTTTTTAGGTTCTATTTAAAAATTATGGTTTAGCTGATAGCTTTATCAAGCAACTATAAAAGTTTGGTCGACCTTTTCAAAGGTCGTGGGTGGTCCCCTATATGGCTCA
>ERZ779943.155-NODE-155-length-20624-cov-2.23074_pt1 | contig 20624 bp, 20 predicted proteins | sample MGYA00511027_ERZ779943 | MGnify/ENA primary metagenome ERZ779943 (study PRJEB29588, sample SAMEA2144588) | human gut metagenome | biome: human gut; feature: human-associated habitat; material: faeces | place: Denmark | collected 2008/2010 ...
TACATTGCCTACGGGTTCCGTGCCACTTTATTCTTAAAGTAGCTCTGACCACTGTTAAGATTACAGAAAATATGCGAAAAATGAACTGAAAAGTAAAAATAAGAACATAAGGAAAGAAAAACATGGTAAATGATCCGTTAGAAAGATACAAATCATCGGGAACATTGATACTAATTCCTAAAATAGAAGACTATATAAAGTATACATATCAAGTACTTGTAAAAATACCAAGGGTAGAAAAATTTAATATTGGTTCGGAAATAAAAACTTCTTCATTAAGAATGTTAGAATATGCTCATTATTTAAATAAGGATAGGCAAAATGCCTATTCTTACTTGAATAAAATTGATGCATTGATCAGCTATAATAGGTCTATGGTAAGAATTTTAAATGATGAAAAATCAATAACAAAGAAGAACTATGAGACGTGTATTTCAAAACTTGCTGAAATAGGAAGAATGGTTGGAGGACTGATAAAAGCAAATCCAGGCATTAGAAAGTCGCCAAATGAATAGAATAATAATATCAGGTTGTATAAAAAATATAGATTATAGATTAGTTGATAAAGGAAAAGTATATGCGATTTTATTTATTGAGCTACAAAACGAAAAGTCAGAAGCCAATATTCAGGTGATAGCAAAAAATGGTATGGCAGATTTAATTTATCGAAAATTCGAAATTGAAAGTAATATTTTGATTGAAGGATATATACAGAAAACTCGAAAAAATCTTATAGTGGTTATAAGAAATGCGGAAGAATTAGAAAATGGCAAAATGGATAAGAAATAAATATGATGAGATATTATCATATGAAAGTTTAATGAGAGCACATAAGTTATCTTGCAAAGGCAAAAAGCTAAGAAGAGAAGTTATACTTTTTTCGTTAAAGGAAGAAGAATATATAAAATATTTGTATGAAAAATTAAAGAGTGGAACATATGTACATGGAAAATATAGTGCTTTTAAAGTATATGAACCCAAAGAAAGATTTATAGAAAAAGCACCATATATAGATAGAATTGTACATAGGTGGATAGTAGACAATTTTTTGGCTCCATATTATGTGCCAAGTTTTATAAAGACAACATATGCTTGTATAAAAGATAGACGGAATGCACAATGCAACATTAGATTTGCAATTAGGAATGCGAAAAATGAAAAGGGCATATAGAGATTATTATATATTGAAAATGGATATAAGAAAATATTTTAATAGTATTGATAAAAAAATATTATATAAAATATTAACAAGAAGAATAAAAGATGAGAAGCTATTATGGCTAATACGTCAAATATTAACTGCACAGAAACGTCAAAAGGGCATAGAAATAGGAAATTATACATCACAGACTTTTGCTAATATTTATTTAAACGAGTTGGACCAATATGCAACTAGAAAGTTAAAAGTTCCATTTTATTATAGATATATGGATGATATTGTTATTCTTTTTAAAACTAAAAAAGATGCAAAAGAGGCATTGGATAAAATAAAAAAATTTTTAAAAGAACATTTAGAGCTTGAACTAAATGATAAAACTAACATATTTAGAGGAAAACAAGGTGTTAATTTCTGTGGATATAAAATAAATGAAAACAGAATGAAAGTTAGAGATAAGGGAAAGAAAAAATTTAAGAAAAAAGTAAAAAAGTTACTCAGAGAGATAAAAAATGAAAACTTATCTTCAAAAGATGCAAGAATTTATTTGACAGGGCATTTGGGATATTTTAATATTGCAAATACATATACATTAAAAAAGAAAAATATATTATTACAAGATGAATTACTACGAGAAAAAATTATATATTAGGGATAAACTGTAAGCTAATTACTCAACTTCCGAGACGGTTGTGCTTCGTGGTGGTAATTACAACAACAACAATCCAGCAGGCAACCGTTGGGACAATAATTCAGGCAATGCCAACATTAACAACGGGTTCCGTGCCACTCTAATATCATTTTCGATGTATAGGTTTAAGGACCTATGCCAATAAAGTATTAGATATTAAAGAAGTTTATTCCTTCCTATTAAATGGTAAAAATGAATAGAATTTTAGTGCGACTCTGGTAGGAAACGAACGAAACACTAAAATGTTAAATTAAAAATATAGAGAATAGTTGAAAAGAAATGTTATGGAAAAGGAATACTTTCAATAAAGAGATTTGTTGAAAGTATTCCTTTTCTAAGTTTGCTTTTATAATTCATAAAATGTCATAAAAAATATATCCATATTATCCCTTTTTTTAATGTAAGATTTAATAAACTCATAACATGAGTGGAAAATACAATAAATTTATTTAATAGCTTTGCGATATTCCATTAGCTCCGTGCTTTCTCTTGCTAATTTTTGCAATGTGTTAAAAGCTTCACTAACAGAAAGAGTATCTGGATCTATTTTTGCTATATTTTCTATTAAGTTGTCACATTTTTTATAGTACACATATGTATAGTCTGACAATACTGGACTTTGGGTGGATTCTATAATTTTTACTGAAATATTAGAACCACGAAAGTATGCTAAATATTTATTTAATTGTGAAGCAGGAAAACCACATTTTACAACAGAAGCATTCAGATTTGTTAACTTAAAATTAAACAATTTTGATATATCTTTTGCATCATCATCTAGAAATATATAGAAAATTCCGTATTTAAATAAATAATAAACATCGCACTTTTCTTGCTTTAGCTGTAAGTATCTATTGTATAAAGTACTCATATACACCTCCATAAAACATAAAAATTATATATTAAAAATTGGAAAAAGTATAGAACTATGAGTGGTTGCAAAATTACATTAAATTTATTTAGAAAATAACTAATGGGTAAAATGGAAGGAGAAAAAATGGCGTATTCAGATAAAATTTATAAAAAGGAAAAATTAATAAGTAGAACATTTTATATTGATGAAAAATTATATTTGGAATTAGAAAGATTATCTAAAGAGGTATATGAAGCTTCAATAAGTAAGTTAATGAACGTGGCAATAGAAGAACTGGTTGAAAAAGAAAAAATAGAGGTATACGAGAATAGAAATAGAACTTGCGTTACAAGGTCTATTCTAATAAGAGAGAGTTTGTTAAAAGGTTTGAGTGAATTGAAGATAAAATATGGTTTATCGATTAGTATGTTAGTTAACATTGCGGTAAAAAATGAAATTATGGAAGAACAAAAATAGAATATTACATTTTTGTTACATTTACTTAAATTGTTGAATAAAACTTTTTGTATTGATATAATTTAACCATACTTATAGACAAAATAGAAAAATATACTAAGGAGAAGGTTGAAATAGTTATAATTTTTTAATCTTCTGGTGGAAAGGAACGAGGAAAAATGTTGAAATCAAATGTTAGTTATAGCATAGATAAAGATAGCTTTACTGCGGGTAAAGCATGTGCTGAAAAGGCAGTTGTAGACTTAATAGAAACTAAAGTTGCTTTTGTATTCAGTTCTGTGAAATACAATCAGAATAAATTGCTAGAAGGTGCAAAATCAGTTCTTGGAACGGCTCCAATAATTGGTTGTACATCTTCAGGAGCAATAATTGTACCAGATGGAGTAGTATCATCAGAAAGTGGATTTGCAGGAATGCTTGCAATAGGAGACGATGAAACTGCTGTTGGAGTTGCAGGTTCAGAACGTGGAAAAAATCCAAGAGAAACAGGAAAAAAAGTTGCAAAAGAGGCAATGGCTAAAGTTGGAACAGATAAGGCTCCAGCATACGTGTATATGATAGCTTCTCCAGGAGAGGAAGAAGAGTATGTAAAAGGAATTGAAGATGTAGTAGGCTGCGTTCCTGTTTTCGGAGGCAGTGCTGCAGATGATTCTATATCTGGAGATTGGAAAATATTTACGAATGATAAATGCTTTTCTAATGGAGTTGCTGTTGCATTTTTCTACACAAATAAATCAATAAGAAATAAATACACTGGAGCTTACCACGAGACTGTAAACTCTGGAATTGTAACAAAATTGAATGGAAGAAGGCAGTTAGTCGAAATAGACGGGAAGCCAGCACTAAATGTGTATGCAAAATGGACTGGCAAAAAGGTGAAGGATTTAGCTGGAATGAATTTGTTATCTGCTTCTGTAACAGAGCCTTTAGGAGTAAAAGATAGATTGGGCTCACTAATTGCAATACGTCACCCAATGATTGGAAATGAAGATTTATCAATGAATGTTGGAAACAACTTGGCAATTAATACAGCAGTAATTCAAATGCAAGCAAGTGTTGATGAATTAATAGAAGCAACTGGAAAAACATTAAAGAATGTAAGAACAAACCTTCCATGCGAAGCTGGAGCATATCTTTTAATACATAGTGGAGAAAGAAAGCTTGGAATAAATGAAAGAATTGAAGAAGTTGCAGAAAGACTAAAGAAAGAAGCAAAAGGTGTTCCATTCTTAACAGTATTTACATTTGGCGAATATGGAACAGAAGACCATGGAGAAAATACTTGTGGAAGATTAATGCTTTCATTTACTGGATTTGGCAAGAATAAATAAAAATAGAATGCTAATAATAAAATTGGAAAAGGAGGAAAATCGATTATAGGCTAAAGGTCTATAAAATTGATTATAAAAAATTATGGCTAATACTAGATTTATATTAAATGAGACTTCATATTTTGGATTTGGAGCTAGAGAAGTTCTACTAGATGAATTAAAAGATAGAGGATATAAAAGAGTATTTTTAGTATCTGATAAATCTCTTGTTGATGCTGGGGTTACAGATAAAGTTATGAATATTCTTGAAGAGGGAAAAGTTAGATATGAATTATATGATGATGTAAAACCAAACCCTTCAATTGATAATGTATTACACGGATATAAAAAGAGCAGATGGTTTAGACCAGACGTTATTCTTGCAGTTGGTGGTGGTTCTAGCATGGATACTGCAAAGGCAATATCTATACTTATGACAAACCCAGATAGAGACGATGTAGTTTCACTAAATGGGCCATCAAATACAAAGAAAAAAGGACTTCCAATGATTGCAATGCCAACAACCGCAGGAACTGCAGCAGAAGTTACAATTAACTATGTAATAACAGATGAAGAAAGAGAAGTTAAAATGGTTTGTGTTGATCCACATGACATACCAGTTTTAGCAATAGTTGATACAGAACTTATGGCTTCTATGCCTAAAAAGTTAGCTGCTGCAACTGGAATGGATGCATTAACACATGCAATCGAAGGATATATAACAAAGGCACACAACACAATGTCTCAAATGTTTTCTATGAAAGCAATAGAGCTAATTTATAAAAACTTAGCTAAAGCTGTAAATGACAAAGACCAAAAAGCAATAGATGATGTTGGATTAGGCCAATATATAGCTGGAATGGGATTCTCAAATGTTGGACTTGGAATAGTTCATTCAATGGCACACCAATTAGGAGCTGTTTATGATACTCCACACGGCTTAGCAAATGCAATATTACTTCCAACTGTATTAGAATTTAATGGAGCTGTTTGTGCAGATTTATATAAAGAAATTTTAACACAAGGGATGGGAATAAATGCAATGAAATTTACAGATGAAGAAGCTGTAAAAACACTATGCGAAAAAGTAAGAGATTTATCTGAAGCTGTTAGAATTACTCAAACAGTAAAAGATGTAGGAGCAAAGAAAAAAGACTTTGCAATGCTTGCAGATAAAGCAATGGAAGACCCTTGCAAACCAGGAAATCCAAGAGAAGTAACAAAACAAGACTTTATAGATTTATACGAAAAAGCTTGGTAATCATTATAACAATTGAAGAAAAATCGCCCAAGAGGGACGCCCCTTTTTGGGCGATTTTTAGAATAAAAGGAGATAAGAGGGTAAAAGACAGTTGAAATTTTGGTTATATCGAATATTATTTTAAATGCGGTTACATAAATATGCATTACTTACCATTAAGAATTCAACTCTTTTCTAACCCGATTTATGCCTATAAGGAAGGAAAATAGAAAAATGGAAAAAGTGAAAAAATATGGAAAATTTCTAATAGCACCAGTAATTGCGGTAGCCATAGCTTTGCTTATATATGCTGTAAAAGGAATTTATCCATTTGGAGGAATGACAATTGCTCATGCAGACATGGGACAATCTTATGAAACATTCTATCATTTGTTATGGGATATTCTAAGAGGTGAAAAATCACTATTATATTCATATATACTGGGAAGTGGCTCTAATGTATTTGGAGGAGCATTACTTGATGGATTCGCAAGCCCACTAGCATGGCTTATTGTATTGTTTAAAAGAGAAAATATAATATATGCGTTCTCGTATTTGTTATTAATTAGAATTGCATTAATTGCACTAACAACATACATATTTTTAAATAAGATATATAAGAAAAGCGGAAACGGTGAAAAACTAGAATTTTGGAAAGTGTTATTTAGCGTTATGTATGCACTTTCAGGATATGTATTAATTAGTTATACAAATATTATGTGGTTGGATGTGGTAGCAATATTTCCTATATTTTGTTTGGGAATACACAGACTTCTTACACAAAATAAATCGGGATTATTTGTTGTTACGTTAACATTAAGTTTAATAATAAGTTATTACATATCTTATATGATTTTATTTTTCATACTATCTTGTCTACCATTTGCAGTATTTTTATATGCTAAAAAAGAAGATAGAAAAAGAGTTGCAGGAAAGCTTATAATGGCAGTATTATTATCACTATTTTTGTCGATGTTTTCTTTCTTGCCAGCATTTTCACAAACTATGAGTTCATATAGAATGGCTGCAAAAGCGGCAACTGTAGTAGAAAATAATGAAGCAGGAATGAAACTAATATTTTTAATGATGTCTGCTATTGAATTATTAGGAACAGTTAGGCTTATAAAATATTTCAAAAAAGATAACATTGTAAAAATGATGATTTTAAGTTTAATAATGTGCGGAATATTACCAATCTTATTTGAAAGAATAAATATGCTATGGCATACAGGCTCACATAATTGTTTTCCGTTTAGATACGGATTTATTCCAATATTCATAATGTTAAATTGTGGAATGTACTATATTACTAAATATTTGCCATGCGAAAAGAAATTTGAAAAAATAGATATTTTGCTTATAATCTTAGCACTAGTCCCAATTACGGTACTTACACCAAGAATAGTATTAAGTATAAATTCGAATGACCCAGCTTTTAAAATTGAAGTAGCAGACTGTATAGCTTTATGCATTCAGACAATTATGTGTGCTTTTGTTATAGATAAAGTCTTAAAAATAGAAAACAAAAAAGTTAGAAATTCAATAATATCTGTTATAGTTATTTTTCAAATAATAATTCAGGGGCTTGCATATATTGGTGTGCCAGAAGAAAGAAGAGGAGGACCAGAGCATTCAGATAGTTCGATAACAGTTGCAAATGAACTAATACAGGCGTTTAATTCAAATAAGGCAACATTGTATAGATATAAAGATTTAGACCAGAGTATGACAGAAAATTATCCATTAGTATTAGATTGGCCATCAATTTCAACATTTTTACATATAATTTCGAAAGAGCAAGTATTAACTCATTCTCAATTAGGTTATACCAGAAATAATACAAAATTGGGTGACTGTGGAGGTACGCTGGTTTCTGACGAAATATTAGGAATTAAATATAGCATTAGCAAGAATGAATTAGATAGTGAAATTTATCAAAAAAATGGTACTGCAAAAAATGGTACAAACTTATATGAATATAAAGAAATGCTTCCTTATGGAATTGTATATGAAAATAATAAAGATATAAGTACTATTCCAGAAAAATTTGATGTTTTTGAAACACAAAATTATTTATATAAAGAACTTTTCTCAGAAAATGAAGATATGCTAGAGAAGGTATCAACACAAAAAGAAAAAACAGAAGATGATGAGAATAAAGTAATATATAGATATACAATGAGAGTAAACGAAAAATCATACTTATATTTGTATGGAAATGAGGGAGAAAACTTAATATATAAGATAATAGTAAACGGTGAAACAGTCACAATACCATGGATAAATAACCAGAATAATACTTGGTATTCGTTAAGTTCTAATAATGGAATAATAAACTTAGGAAAATTTGAAAATCAAGATGTTGAAGTGGAAACTATAAGTTATAAAGGAAGATGCAATTTGAAATTTGCAACATTGCCATTAGAAAAATTTGAAAATTTTGTTGCAAATTATAATGAAAGTATTACAAAAGAAATAAATATAGAAAATAATAAAATAAAAATCAAAGTTGAAAATGCTAAAGCAGGACAAAAGTTATTTTTACCAATAACATATGATACAGGTTGGAATGGAGTAAATAACGGAGAAACTCAAGGTATTAACAGAGTATTTAATACATATATGAGTTTAGACCTAAAGGAAGGAACAAATGAAATAGAATTAACATTTATTCCAGCAAAAATGAAACTTGGAATAGAATTATCTATTGCAACCCTTGTAATAATATTAGTATATACATTTGGTATAAAAAAGCTAATAAGAAAAGATGGCATTTTAGACAAAATAATAGTAAATTTAGGCTTCGGAATTTACATTATTATTACTGTGGGCTTTTATTTTAAGGTATACTTAATGTGCATCATTCAAACAATTAAACAATGGATAGGATAAATAGAATAAGACAAAGGATAGAGAACTCCTTTGTCTTATTTTAGTGCTGTTCTGGTATAAAATAGTCTACTACTCCATAAATTAATGCACCTATCATTGCTGCTATCCAAGATATAGAATACCCAGCCACGAAAAATTGTGTAGCATACAATACAACGGCTGCAAGGACAAACCCTACAAAGCCTTTTCCAAATGCACTTGCATGAAGTCCGGTAAATTTAACAAGCAAAAAATCTATAACAGTTAAAACAACTGCTGCTAGTGCTAAAGCCCAAATATTGTTTATAGTAAATCCTGGTGTAAAAAATGCAGTTATAGCAAGTATTACAGCAGATGTTACAAACCTTAAAATTACTTGCGCAAATGTATTGGAATGAGAGTAATTTCTTGCATCAATATTATTGTTATCCATGATAAAACCTCCTAAAATAAATTTATTTTTAGTATTTACAGAAAAAAATAAATTATTCAAACTGATGAATAAATACAAGAAAATAGCAAAAAATAAAAATGAAACAGTAATCAAATTAATACGTAGAATTAACATAATGCAAAACTATATTGATGTGTAGATATATTTGAACTAAAAATAGAAAAATTCAAATTTTTAAAATATAAAATAAATGGTTTATGGATAAATCCAATGAAAATTCAAATATCTAGTAAGAGGAAAAATTAATGTTAGCAACTTTTATAAGGTCGATTATTATTTATATAATTGTATTAATTGTAATGAGATTAATGGGAAAACGTGAAATAGGGCAGATGCAACCGTTTGAACTTGCAATATCAATAATGATAGCAGACTTGGCATCAATTCCAATGACTGATATTGGAATTCCAATTTCAAATGGAATAATTCCAATTTTAGGTTTACTAGTAATGCATCTAGTAATATCTGTATTGAACATAAAAAGCAGTAAAATAAGAGAATTTATATGTGGAAAACCAACAGTGTTAATAAATAAAGGAAGAATAGACGAGAACAAGATGAGAAAAGAACGTTTTACTTTAAACGAGTTAGAAGAAAAATTAAGAAGCAATAATGTTATGAATATTGGAGATGTAGAATTTGCAATACTAGAAACTAGTGGAGATATTTCTGTAATACAAAAACCTAATAAAAGAACGACTACACCTGAAGACTTTAACATTATGCCAGATTATGAGGGAATGACATATAATCTTGTAATAGATGGTAAAATATTGAATGAAAATTTGAAATTAATAGATAAGAATTATGATTGGCTGAAAAAACAAACGCAAAAATTTCAAATGATACCAGAAGAGGCACTAATTGTAACAATAAATGAAAAAGGAAATATATATTGCCAAAAGAAGGAAAAAGATTAATTTTTTTGTAAACTTGCTATAAGCAAAAAATTTTAGAAAAATTCGATAAAATTAGGAAAATTTAGGGAAGGAAAAATTATCAATATGAAAAAAGAACTTATTATAGTAATTATAATAGTTATAGCAATAATCATATTAGACACAATAACACATAATTATACAAAAATAAATTTTGCAAAAATAAATGAACAATTGGAACAAATAAAAGAAATTAGTGAAGAGATATATATAATGGAAAAAGAACAAGATATTGCTGAAAATACAAGCAAAGAGGGAAAAGAAAATGACAATAAAACTAGTAAACAAGAAAAACTAAAAGAAAAAATAAAAACTATGGAAGAAGACTGGAAAACTATAAATAATAAGACTGCACTTTACATAGAGCACGAAGAATTAGAAAAAGCAAATGTGTCTATGGTAAAATTTAAAAGATATATTCAATTAGAAGAATATACAGAAGCAATTGCAGAATTAGAAAATTGCAAATATATTCTAGACCATATAAGAGATAAAGAAGCAATGCAGATTATTAACTTATTTTAAAAAATCAAATCCAAATTATTAAAAATTGCGGTATGGTGCTCTTAACCAGAGATTCTAAATGATTCTTTAAAAGTCACTTTTACATTAATTTTTAAAATTTGAATTTGATTTATTACTCTATAAAAGATGATATTGCTAAAATATTCTAAACAATAAACCAGTAAAAAATATGTATGCATATCTATAAAACTTTGTGTTTGAAAATTGTTTTTTGTTGTATTCGAAAAAGGACTTTAAGGCACTGCGTTTATCAAAAATAGTAATCAAAAAACTCTCTTTATACTTAGGAAAACTTAACAAAGTTACAGGCCACATGTGCTTTACGATTATGTCTTTTTCCTTATCATTTAAATTAAATAGTTTTTCTGCATTATATAAAGCAATTTGAGGGTGAAGAAAAGCATGAAAATGTTTTAAATGCAGTTTCTTTTTAGAACCTCTCCAGTCATACAAAAATAAATCGTGTAGCATTGCACCTCTAGCTGCAGAAACATAATCCCAGCCATATTTTTTGCAAAATAAATATGACCAATAGGCAACTTCTAAACAATGTTCATAACAAGAACAATCGTAGTGTTGCCTAAAATTTTTCATCTGTTTTACTGTAGGATTTTCTAAAATATCTTTTGTTATATTTAAAAATTCAATTATATTATCATAGTTATATGTATGTACACTAACTTTTTTTTCTCTAACTTTTAAAGTTTGCATCTTATGTTATTACCTCTATGTTCAGTTCTTAAATTTATTATAAACACAATAAAAGTCTATGTCAATAAAAAAATAAGAGATTAAAATGGTATTTTCTTGCAATATTTTTAAAAATAATACTAGACAAAAACACTTGTTTGTGTTATTATTGGTTCAATGAAGTTTTTATCATTATAGCTATGAAAAAATTTTTGTTATAAATTAAAAATGAATTTGCAAAGCAAGAAATGGAAGTACTTATGATTGATTTAAAACAGAGTGTTCAATATATTAAGGGTGTTGGACCGAGTAGGGCAAAGTTATTAAGCCTACTTGGTGTAAATACTGTTGAAGATTTGATTAATTATTATCCGAGAACGTATGAGGATAGAACAAAAATAAAAAAGATAGAGGAGCTTCAAGATGGAGAAGATGCTCTTATTGAGGCTGTGACTGTAACTGCTGCAACCGTTTTTAAATTAAGAAGAAATATGTCTGTTTCAAAAGTTATGGTGCAGGACGATACTGGTAGATGCTTAATTACGTGGTTTAATCAGGATTATATGAGAAACGTAATTCATGCACACGAAAAATATAGATTTTTTGGAAAAGTTACTAAAAAACTGGGGCAAATAGAAATGACGTCACCTGTTTTTGATGAGGAAGGAAAAAACAAGAATACAGGTAAAATTGTGCCTGTTTATTCTACTACAAAAGGATTGCCAGACTCAGCAATAAGACAAGCTGTTGAAAATACACTTTCGATGGTAAATGCGAAATTACAAGAAACATTACCAGAATATATAACTAAAGATTATCATTTAATGGAACTAGATCAAGCAGTAAGAGAAATTCACTTTCCAAGCAAAATGGAAAATTTGGCGAGAGCAAGAAATAGGTTAGTATTCGAAGAATTGCTAACATTTCAACTTGCTTTATTAAGCTTGAAGGAACAATATGATAATGAAATAAGAGGCATAAAATACAGCAAAGACGTACATATGTCAGATGTAATAAACACATTGCCATTTAAATTAACAAAAGCTCAATTAAGAGTTCTTGAAGAAATAGACAATGACATGGAATCGGAAAAGCCGATGAATAGGCTTTTACAGGGAGACGTTGGTTCTGGTAAGACCGTAGTTGCAATGATTGCAGCATATAAGGCTGTGAAGAGTGGATATCAAGTTGCAGTAATGGCTCCAACAACAATACTTGCAACACAGCACATAAATAATTTTAATAAAATATTAGAGACATTTGGAATACGTTGTGGATTACTAGTAAGCAGTCTAACAAAAAAACAGAAAGGCATACTCCTAGAAAAATTAAAAAATGGTGAAATAGACATATTAATTGGAACTCATGCTCTTTTACAAGAAAATGTAGAGTTTAAAAATGTAGGACTAGTAGTAACAGATGAGCAACACAGATTTGGCGTAAAACAAAGAAGTGTAATTGCTGGTAAAGGAAAAAATCCAGATGTACTAGTAATGACTGCAACTCCTATTCCAAGAACACTAGCGATAATAGTATATGGAGATTTGGATATTTCCATAATAGATGAACTGCCACCGAACAGGAAAAAGGTAGACACATTGGCGGTAAAAGAAAATATGACAGATAGAATAATTCAGTTTATAAAGAAAAATGTGGACGAAGGTAGACAAGCATACATAGTATGTCCATTTGTAGATGAAAACGAAGAAATGATGGATGTAAAATCTGTAGAAAAACTAGCAGAAAATTATAAAAACGAAGTGTTTAAGGATTATAATGTAGAAATATTACATGGAAAAATGAAACCAAAAGATAAAGAACAAGTAATGCAAGACTTCAAAGAGAATAAAATAAGCATACTAATTTCTACAACTGTAATTGAGGTTGGGGTGGATGTACCAAATGCAAACATAATGGTAATAGAAAATGCTGAAAGATTTGGTTTGGCACAGTTACACCAATTAAGAGGAAGAGTTGGAAGAGGAGAATTTAAGTCATATTGTATACTAAAATATAACAGTAATTCTGCAATAGTAAGAGAAAGAATGAAAACAATGACAACAACAGAGGATGGCTTTAAAATAGCAGAAAAAGACTTAGAACTAAGAGGCTCTGGAGAATTCTTCGGAACAAAACAACATGGACTACCAGAATTCAGAATAGCAAATATATTTGAAGATGTTAAAATACTAAAATTAGTACAAGAACTTGCACTAAAAATAGAAATGAATGATCCAAAACTAGAAAAAGAAGAAAACAAAAAATTAAAGGCATTAGTAAATAGAGTGAGAGAAGAAAGAATAGAATTATAAGAAAATTTCCGAAAACCCTTGCATTTTTTCCATAAAAAGGGTATAATAATATTGACATAAGAAGTACGGCAGAAGAGTGGAAACAAATTCCACTCTTCTACAATGTTATAAGACAACATTTAATATGAATATAGGGAGGTATATCTTGTCTAAAATAGAAGAAAAAGTAGAAGAGCTCGTTACAAAGCCGATAAATGAACTTGGTTACAGAGTATACGATGTTATGTACGTAAAAGAAGGCAAAGACAATTATTTAAGAATATTTATAGATAATGATACTGGAATTAGTTTAGATGATTGCGAAAAGGTAAACAATGCAATTACAGATATGCTAGATGAAGCGGATTATATAAAAGACCAATATTTTCTTGAAATTTCATCTTCTGGAGTAGAAAGACATATTAGAAAAGATTCGCAGTTGCAAGAACATATTGGAAAAGATATAGATGTGAAATTGTTTAAACCATTAAATAAGCAAAAAGAACTTGAGGGAAATCTTAAACAATTTGACGAAAAGACCATTACATTAATCATAAATGAAGAAGAAATTACAATAGAAAGAAGTAACATTAGCTCGATGAAAAGGGCTTTTAAATGGGAATAATATAATTGAAAGGAATGATTGGAAAATGAAGAAAAATGTAAAAAAGGTAGAAAACAAAGGAATTGATAGTACAGAATTAATAATGGCACTAGATGAACTTGAAAAAGAAAGAGGAATAAAAAAAGACTATGTTATAGAATCTATAGAAACAGCTTTAGTTACAGCATATAAGAGAAATTTTGATGTTACATCAGACAATGTAAAAATTACTCTAAACCGTGAAACAGGGGAGACACACGTTTATGAAGAACTTAATGTAGTAAACGAAGTTGAAGATTGGGACACACAAATTTCAGTAGAAGATGCTAAGAAAATTGACCCAAGATATAATGAGGGAGATGTTGTTGAAAAAGAATTAATGCCAAAGAATTTTGGTAGAATTGCAGCTCAAACAGCAAAGCAAGTTATAGTACAAAGAATAAGAGAAGCTTCAAGAGAAGTAATATTTAGCGAATTCAACGAGAAAAAAGGTGAAATAGTTTCTGGTATAGTACAAAAAGTTGATAAGAACATTGTTGTATTAGATTTAGGAAAAATTGAAGGTATAATGCCAATTAAAGAGCAAATACCAACAGAACATTACTATGTAAATCAAAAATTAAGAGCATGTGTTGCAAATGTTGAAAAAGGTGCAAAAGGCTCAACACAAATAATAGTTTCAAGAGCAAATAATGATTTCTTAAGAAAATTATTCGAGCTTGAAATTCCAGAAATTTATGAAGGTTTAATCGAAATTAAGAGTATTTCAAGAGACCCAGGAAAGAGATGTAAAGTTGCAGTATATTCTCCAAATGAAAACATAGACCCAGTTGGTTCTTGTGTTGGACAAAAAGGAATTCGTATTCAAAATATAATAAATGAATTAAGCGGAGAAAAAATAGATGTAATAGAATGGAATGAAGATCCATCTACATACATTGCAGAAGCTTTACTTCCAGCAAAAGTTATGGCTGTTGATATTAAAGATGAAGAAATAGTTCCAGATGATCAATTATCATTAGCTATTGGTAAAGCAGGACAAAATGCAAGACTTGCAGCTAAATTAACAAACTGGAAAATAGATATAAAGAGTGAATCTCAATTTAGAGAAATGATACAAGAGCTACAAGCAAATGGTGAAGAAAAAGAAGAAACTGCAGATGCAGAAAACGTTGATGAAACAAATGTAGAAGAGGCAAACGAAGTAGAAAACGTTGAAACATCAGAAGAAAATAAAGACGAAGAATAAAAGGAAGTGTGATACTTGAAGAAAATACCACAAAGAACTTGCTTAGGTTGCAATGAAGCAAAACCTAAAAATGAATTGATAAGAATTGTAAAACAGAGTGACGGCAAAATATTCGTAGACAAAACAGGAAAGGCTGAAGGACGAGGTGCATATATATGTAATAATGGAGAATGTTTGGAAAAGGCCATAAAGTCAAAGAGATTGAGCAGAAGCTTTGAAACAGAAATAAACAACGAAATTTATGAAAGCTTAAGAGGTGTAATTATTGATAAATAGAGAAAATAAAAAGGAATTAAGCACAAGAATAAATATAGGGGGTGGAATTATTGGGTAAAATAAAAATTCACGAACTAGCAAAAGAAATAGGAATGTCAAGCAAAGATGTACTTGAAAAAGCAAAGTCGCTAGGCATAGATGTAACAAGCCATTTAAGTAATGTGACAGATGAACAAGCAACAGAAATTAGAAATGCATATTCAAAAAATAATAAAAATAATGTGAAAAAGGAAAATAAAGTGGAAAATAAGAAAGAAACAAAAAAAGAAACAAAGAAAGATAACAAAAAAGATACTCCAGTAATTATTAGAAGAGAAGTTATATTAAATGATGAAGAGGATTCTAAGAAAGACAATAAGAAAGCTGAAGAAAGAAAAGATGTAGGTTTTGTAAAAAGAAGAAATAACAACGATTATAACATTGTTTACAGAAATAAACCTAATAAACCTCTTACAGTAAATGAATTATTTGGACTTGGTAAAAAAGAAGAAAAGCCAAAGGCAGATGTAAATGCTGAAACTGCAAAGAAAGAAGAAGTTAAGAAAGAAGAAAGTACTGCTAAAGCTACTACAACCGAAGTAAAAACAGAAACTGCAAAAGTAGAAAAAGCCGAAACTACAAAGGCAGAAACAGTAAAGGCTGAAACTGTAAAAACAGAAGCTCCAAAGCCAGAAGTTAAAGCAGAAGTAAAACAAGAAGCTGTAAAAGCAGAAAGTTCTAAACCTGAAGTTGTAAAGAATGATAGAGCTGAATCTCATGACAGAAATGAAAATTATAGAGGCGAAAATTCTAGAAACGACAACAGAGGCGAGTATTCAAGGAACGATTCTTTCCAAAGAAGAAATAACTTCAATAATGGAAATAGAGAATTTGGAAATAATAATGGTAACAGAGACTTTAGCAATAACAGAAACCAATTCCAAAGAAACAATAACTTCAATAGAAATGATAGATTCCAAAATAATAATCAATCAAGAGATGGTTACAGACAAAATAATCAAAATGGCCAAAATAATAGATTTAATAATGGCAATAATGGTTATAATAAAAATAACCGTGATAATAACGGATTTAACAGAAATAACCGTGACAACAATGGCTTTAACAGAAATAATAATCGTGATAATAATGGCTTTAACAGGAACAACAATGGTGGTTTCAACAGGAGACCATTAGATGAGAAGAGATTAGACAAGAAAATTAACGATATATTAGAGACTGAAATTGTTGAAAAAGAAAGCCAAAGAGATTATTCTACAAAGGCAAGTTTCAAGGCTAAGAGCAATAAATATGATGAAAATAAGCAAAATAAGAATAAGTCTAGAAGATTCAATGGTGAAGAAGAATATGATGAGGGCAAGTTAAAGAATTTAAAACAAGTAGATAAGCTTTCTAACATGTTTGGAGACCAAGAAGGTGGAATGCTTGATTACTACGATTTATCAACAGAACGTGGTAAGAAGGGTAAACGTAAAAACCAGAAAAATACTGAGGAAAGAAATAAGCAAAAAATATTTAAGCTAACAGAAATAACAATTCCAGAGAGCATAAGTGTTAAAGACCTAGCAGCAGAGTTAAAGAAAACAAGTGGTGAAGTAATAACAAAGCTTATGGGATTAGGAATAATGGCAACTATAAACCAAGAGCTAGATTTCGATACAGCCTTCTTAGTAGCAGAATTTGGTGTAACAGCCAACAAGAAGGAAGAAGTTAAAGAAGAAGATATACTATTTGACGAGTCAGAAGACAAGGCAGAAGACTTAGTTCAAAGAGCTCCAGTAGTTGTTGTTATGGGACACGTTGACCATGGTAAGACATCACTTCTAGATGCAATTAGAAAAACAAATGTAATAGAAGGCGAAGCCGGAGGAATTACACAACATATTGGTGCATATAAGGTATCAATAAATGGAAGAGAAATTACATTTTTAGATACACCAGGACACGAGGCATTTACAAGTATGCGTGCTAGAGGCGCTCAAATTACAGATGTTGCAATACTTGTTGTTGCAGCAGATGATGGTGTAATGCCACAAACTGTTGAAGCTATAAACCATGCTAAAGCAGCTGGAATTCCAATAATAGTTGCAATAAACAAAATTGATGTACCAGGAGCTAACCCAGAAAAGGTAAAACAAGAATTAATGAAATATGAATTAGTTCCAGAAGAATGGGGTGGAGATACAGTATTTGTAGAAATTTCTGCAAAACAACATATCAACATAGACCAATTACTAGAAATGGTATTATTAGTTTCAGACATGCAAGATTTAAAAGTAAATCCAAATAAGCAAGCTAAAGGTGTTGTAATAGAAGCAAGACTAGATAAAGCAAAAGGTCCTATCGCATCTGTATTAGTACAAAGAGGAAGCTTAGACGTTGGAGATACAGTAGTTGTTGGAACATCAATTGGTAGAATTAGGGCAATGAAAGACGATAAAGGAAAACGTGTTAAGTGTGCAGGTCCTTCTACACCAGTAGAAATTATGGGACTTACAAAAGTACCAGAAGCAGGAGAAACTTTCTATGAAGTTAAAGATGAAAAAATGGCTAAACACTTAATAGAAAGAAGAGAAAGAAAAGCAAGAGAAGATGCTATGAATGCATACAACAAAGTAACATTAAGCAATCTATTCGAGCAAATGGAACACGAAAACTTAAAACAATTAAATATAATTGTAAAAGCAGATGTTCAAGGTACAGCAGAAGCATTAAAGCAATCTCTTGAAAAACTATCTGACAACGAAGTTGCAGTAAAAGTAATACACTCAAATGCAGGAGCTATAAATGAATCTGATGTTAACCTAGCAAAAGCTGCAAAGGCTATAATAATAGGATTTAATGTAAGACCAAACGCAACAGCAAAAGAAGTTGCAGAAAAACAAGGAGTAGAAATCAAGTTATATTCTGTAATTTATCAAGCATTAGAAGATGTTGAAGCTGCAATGAACGGCTTACTAGACCCAGTTTACGAAGAAAAAGTAATAGGAAATGTAGAAGTAAGACAAACATTCAAGGTTTCAAATGTTGGAACAATCGCTGGTGGATACGTAAAAGACGGAAAAGTTGAAAGAAATGCCGGAGTAAGAGTAATAAGAGAAGATGTTGTAATACACGAAGGCAAACTTGCATCATTAAAGAGATTTAAAGATGACGTTAAAGAAGTTGCTAAAGGGTTCGAATGTGGTCTTCAAATTGAGAATTACAACGATATTAAAGAAGGCGACATTATAGAAGTATTCGTAATGGAAGAAATAAAAAGAACTAAAAAATCAAAAGTACAACAAATTTCACAAGAACATGTAATGAATAATAAATAATTGCTTTCTAGGAAATAATTTATTTTAGAAAATTTGCCATGTCGTGCTTGGTCGGGGCTCATTCGACCCCTCTAGGCGCACTCCAGACAAATTTTCTAAAATGTAAATTATTTCCCAATAAAGTAAAAATGTATTTGTTTCCAAAACGTAGGAAAGGAATTTTAGAGAAAATGAGTAAAAATGAAGCTAGACTTGGCAGAGTTAATGAAGAATTAATGAAAGCCTTAAGCCAAATAATAACTTATGAATTGAAAAATCCTGATGTTACAGGAATGATAAGTGTTACAAGAGTAAAGGTAACACCAGACTTAAAATATGCGAAAGTATATGTAAGTATGTTAAATTCAAAAAGTGTAGAAAAAACTATGCAAGGGTTAAAAGACTCTGCAGGCTTTATGAGATCACAAGTTGCTAGAATGGTAAATTTAAGAATTACTCCAGAGCTTGTATTTGAATATGATGATTCAATAGAACATGGAGAAAGAATTGATAACATTTTAAAGCAAATTAGTGAACAAGATAAGGCAATAAAAGAGAAAAAATAATATTTTTAGGGACAGCACAACTTTTATTATGCGGTCCCTAAAAGTCTATATAGGAAGGAACAAAAATGACTTTAGATAATATTTTAGAAGAAATAAAAAAAGCAAATACCATTGCAATAGTAGTACATGAAAATCCAGATGGTGACGCCATTGGAAGTGCACTTGCTATGAAATTGGCATTGGAGCAATTAAACAAAGAAGCAGACGTAATAATACCAGAGTATCCAAGTGCATTCAGCTTTTTGCCAGGAGTAGAAGAAATAAAGAAAGAATCTGAGATACAAGAATACGATTTAGCAATAGCTTTAGATTGTGCAAGCATTAAGTTATTAAATGGATTTGCAAAATATTTTGATAATGCAAAAGTAAAGGTTGCAATAGACCACCACAGTAGTAACACAATGTATGCAGATTACAACTTCATAAGCCAAGATTCACCAGCATGTGCCCAACTATTATTAGTCGCATTTAGTTACTTTGGAATAGAAGTTACTAAAGAAATAGGAACTTGCATCTTAGCAGGAATAATCACAGATACAGGTGGATTTAGATACTCAACAGTTACAGCAGAAACTTTTAGATTTGTTGCAGAACTATGCGAAAAAGGTGTAAAAGTATCACAAATATATGATAAGGTATATTCAAGCAAGACAAGAGCTAAATTTGAATTACATAGAATTGCACTTGAAAGACTTGAGTTTTTAGAAGATGGCAAAATAGCCTACACATACATAACAAAGGCAGACGAAGAAAAAGTTGGAGCCGAAAACGGAGACTACGACGGAATTGTAGAAAATGGTAGAGATGTTGAAGGCGTTGAAGTTTCACTATTCTTAAGAGAAACAAGCAAAGGAATAAAAGCATCAATACGTTCTAAAAACTATATAAATGCAGCAGAAGTTGCAATGATGTTTAGTGGTGGCGGACATTTACGTGCAGCAGGTTGTAGCAATTTACCAGGAACCATAGAACAAGTAAAAAACCAGATGATAAACAGAATAAGAAGCTGCCTAAAATAAATTTTGTCGCCCAATAGGGACGCCCTTTCGCCAAATAGGGACGCCCCTTTTTGGGTGAAAGGAGCATTAAATTGAACGGAATAATTTTAATAAATAAAGAAAAAGGCTGTACATC
>ERZ779943.173-NODE-173-length-19573-cov-8.35654_pt1 | contig 19573 bp, 10 predicted proteins | sample MGYA00511027_ERZ779943 | MGnify/ENA primary metagenome ERZ779943 (study PRJEB29588, sample SAMEA2144588) | human gut metagenome | biome: human gut; feature: human-associated habitat; material: faeces | place: Denmark | collected 2008/2010 ...
TTATTTGATAACTTCCATAGCTCACTTACAAACTATAACATGGTTATATTTGCTAAGTCTGGTGCTGGTAAGTCTGTTACAATGAAAACTTTAATATCTCGTTCAGCAGTATTAATGGGAATTCAAAGTTTAGCACTAGACGCTGAAGGCGAGTATAGCATAGTTGCAGAAAGCTTAGGAGGAATAAATGTTGTTCTTTCTCCAACATCTAAAACAATTATTAATATTTTTGATATTGAAACAGAGGTAATTAAAGACGAAATTACAGGTAGAGATAGATTAGTACTTAATGTTGAAAATAAAGTTGAAGACGTTACACAAGCTTTGCTTACAATGGCAAGAGGTAGTACAAGAAGTCAAGAAGTAAACGAGCTTACTAAACAAATTATTGCAGAGTCAGTTGCAGAAGAATATGCAGCACATGGAATCAATTCGGATCCAAACAGCTTATATGAAGCAGCAAATGGTGGATTAAGTGGCAATATGCTAGGAAAAGAAAGAAAGAAAATGCCAACAATTGGTTCATGGTATAGAAGAATACAAAACAAGGCGTCAGAAAATACAAATCAAGACTATAATTTCCATTATAGTTATTTGCTAAAAGTTATGAAACAATACATAAGAGAATATGACGGACAAATGGCATACTTTGATGGACAATCTACATTTGATTTATTAGATGGTACATTATTTATTAACCTAGATATATCACAGTTGGAGGAAAGATTTGCAAGACCTTTGGCACAGCAAATTTTACTTGCTTGGATTTGGGAAAAATATGTTAAGAAAAACAGTGAAGATAGAAACAAAGCAGCAAAGAAAAGAGTTTTAGTTGATGAGGCTTGGATGCTTTTACCATACCCGGAGGCTGTTGATTTCTTAAATACAATGGCTAGACGTGCTAGAAAAAGAAACGTATCACTAGCAATTATTTCACAAAGATTCCAAGACTTTTATGAAAAACCAGAAGCACAAGCAGTATTAACATCATCAGATACAAAACTATTTTTAGCACAAGATAAATCAGAAATTCAATATTTAAAAGAAGTATTTAAATTAAGCGAAGGAGAATCAAACTTTTTAATTACATGTTTTAAAGGTGAAGGATTATTAAAAGTAGGCGCAGATAGTGCAATTATTCAAATACAACCTACAGCAAAAGAATTTGAATTTGTTGAAACTAACTTAAATAAATTAGCACAGATGAAAAGCAAAAAAAGAAGACAAGAAATATATTAAAGGGGAACTAATATGAAATTTTATACGGAGAAAACGATTACAAATAAAATAATCATTGCTCTTGTAATTGTAACATTGTTAAACTTTATATGTCCAAATATTTCATCTGCAAGTATAGGTGGTATACTATTTGAACCAATTAAAGATATATTACTAGTAATAGCAGATGGAGTAATGTCCATTATACAGGCAATGATTTATGGAACAAACTTAAGTGTTTCATTCTTAACAATAAAACATAAAGATGAGTGGCAGTCTGCGGCAGCGGGAATTTTAGCAGGAATAGCAACTGCTGTGGCATTAGTTGCCGCAGTTGTAGCTGCACCTTTTACAGGAGGACTTTCATTAGGAATAATAATAGGAATTGCTGCAACATCAGCTTTTGCTGGATATGTTGTAACTCAGGTTACTGCTAATGCAATACCGCCTACCTTTAAACTCCCAATATTTTTACTTACACCAGAAGCAATATTTGCTAATGAAGTACCTTTATTAGATGTAAACTTTTTTAGTGAAACAAGAGATGGACTAATAACTGATGCAGATGGAAATAAATATATAGAAACAATTACACAAACTGGACAAAAAATAAAAATGAAATCTACAGCATTAGAATTAAGACCTACAATATCTAAGTGGTATTTTGCTTTAAGAAATTTAGCTATAGTAGCATTATTATCAATACTTGTTTATATTGGAATAAGAATTTTAATAAGTAGTTCAGCTGATGATAAAGCGAAATATAAACAAAGGATGGTGGACTGGTTAGTTGCAATGTGTTTATTGTTCTTTATGCATTACATAATGGCATTTGCTGTTAAAATGACAGAGGAAATTACAAAAGCAGTAAATAGTGTAAATGATCCATATTATATTACATTTGGTGATTCTGATAGCAAATTAAAGGATTACAAATATGAAGCAGGTTCAGGAGATAGTGAAGGAGAATACATATTTAATGTAAGTGATGGATTAGGAAAAACGCTACATGACAATAATATAATTACAGACTGCAATGGAAAGTATATATTTATGTGGCCTACAAACTTAACGGGAAAAGCAAGAATAGAATTACAGTTAGAACCAACAGAAGATTTAACAGAAGATGACATAGAAATGAGGCAATTTGGATACACAGTAATTTATTTGGCTTTAGTTATGTATACAATTTTATTTTTATTTAGATATCTAAAAAGAGTAATGATGCTTGCATTCTTAACTATTATTGCACCTTTAATGGCAATGACATATCCTTTAGATAAGTTGCAAGATGGAAGTGCTCAAGGATTTAATACATGGCTTAAAGAATATATATTTAATTTACTAATACAACCAGTACATTTAATTTTATATACGGTTTTAATTGGTGCTTCAATGGACTTGATAGCAGATAACATAGTATTTGCCTTAGCTGCATTAGGATTTATCTTACAAGCTGAAAAAATATTACGTAAATTCTTTGGATTTGAAAAAGCGTCAACAGTTGCAGGAGGATCTGCACTTGGAGGAGCTTTGGCAATGCAAGGAATTAACCAGATGAGTAAGTTGCTTGGTAAAGGCGGAAAAGGCGGAAAAGGTGGAAAATCTGGAGGCGGAGAGAATGGCAATAATGGAAAAACAAATCCTAAATTAAGAACAGCAGATAAGGGTAAAAACACAAACGCTTTATTGGATAAAGATAGAGAAGAACAGAATGCAAGGGGAAATATAAATGCTGCAGATGAATTGTTAAATGAAGCAACAACTCCAGAAGACAGAGCATGGCTAGAGGCAGAAAGAGCTGAAAACGAAGCGGTATTAAATCCAGTTAACGAAACAGAAAGAGATAGGATTGCAAGAGAAAAAGCAGAAGTAATGAATTCAGATTTATCTGATGAAGAAAAGCAAAGAAAACTAGAAGAAATAAGAGAAAGCGATACAAGAGGAATTGGTGGTGTAGCACTTGATTGGGCGAAAGATAAGTACCAAGGAAGCAAATTAGAACATGGAATTCAAGGTGTTACGGGTGCGATTAGAAATAGAAGAGATGCAATTGGAAGTAAGGTTGGTTCAGTAGTAAGAAAAATTCCTAAACCGCTAAGAAATACGGCTAAAACCATTGGAAAGGGAATAAAATATATTGCACCTAAAGCAGCTAGATTTGCAACGAAAGCTGCAGTAAAAGGCACATTGATGGGAGTCGGAGCTGTTGCGGCTGGGACAGCTGGATTGGTATCAGATGACTTTTCAAATGTATTTAAATATGGTGCAGCGGGAATAGGAGCAGGAAGTTTAGCAGGTTCAGGAATTAACGCTATACCAGATGGAGTAGATTCAATAGCAGGAAATATTAGTAATGGATTAAATGGTCTATATGAAGCTACTCATACTGAAGATGAGAGTGAAGCTAGACAAAATAGAATACTAGACAAACAAGCTTTAAGAGATCCAGAGAGAATAAGAAAATATCAAGAGAAACTTAAAGTTTCTAAAAAAGAGGCACGCAGAATAATGAAAGAAGAGGCACAAAAATACAGAGAAGCAGGAGTTACAGATGATAAGCTAATCATCAAGGCGATGAAAGCTAGTGAAGATGATTTTGGAGTAGATAGAGCATCTAAACAAAGAATTATATTAGCCCAAATGGCTGAAGAAGTTGGAGATAACCAGAAAAAATTAAAACATCTTAAAGAAGGATTAGTGGAAAGAGGAGTGCCAAGAGGAGACATAGATAAGTATATTAAAACTATAAAGGACATTAATAAAATAATATAATATTATAAGGAGGCTATTATGCTTAATAATTTGTTTAGAAAATATAACCAGAATAAAAGGGGATTATGGACAATTATTATAGTAATAGTCTTCTCTTATATTGTTTTACAAGCAATATATGGATTGCTTAGAAATAATAAAGAAAAGAGAAAAGAAGAATTAATAAATCAAATAAATGAAAATACACAAATTAGTAGTAATAATAATTTAGAAAATAATTCACAAAATATAAATTCAGAAATAACAACAGATACAACCAGGAAAAATTCAAAAGAATTAATAGAACAATTTGTAAAATATTGCAATAACAATCAAATAGAAGATGCTTATAGTATGATATCAAAAGATTGTAAATCTGTTTTATTTCCAAACATCAATACATTTAAAAATAATTACATAAAAAAAATATTTAATCAAAATAAAACAGCTAAAGTTGAAAAAGAAATATATGGAAATGGAATTTACAAAGTAACATATATGAACAATATATTACAATCTGGTGGAAAATCAGATAAACAGATAATAGATTATATCTATGTTACAGATGATGGTGAAAATAAAGTTTTAAGCTTAAATAAATTTCTTTATATAAAAGAGATAGGAATTGAATCAAAAAATAAAAGATTAAATATAGAAGTTATAGAAAAGCAAATATTTATTGACTATGAAATATATACAATAAAAATAACTAACAATACAGAAAATGAAATATTAATTGCTAATCAAAATGATATAAATAATATAAACTTAACAGACGAAAATGATGTTAAATATTCATCATATATAGATGAATTAGCTACGGAAATATTAGTAGTACAACAAAATGGGAAAAAGACTATAAATATAAAATTTAACAAAACATTTAATACAGATAGAAAAATAAAATATATGAACTTTAATGTTATTATGGACTATAATGCTTATAAAAAAGGACAAGATTTTGAAACATTAAAATATAGTGTTCAATTATAAGTAAGGAGAAAAAAATGCAAGCAGATGATTTAAATAAAGACAATGGAAAAAAAGTAAAAGATAAAGCAAAAAAAGTATTAAAAGCAACTTTAAAAATATTTACAAAAAAATGGGTTATAATTGCAGTTGCATTATTTCTCGTCATAATAGCATTAGGTGGAGCTTATGATGCTTTAATGGATGCATTTTCGGATAAAGTAAGTAAATATACAGCAGAACATCCAGTTCAATATGATACAGATGATAATTCAATTGTTATATCAGATGAACAAGCAGATGAACTAATTGAAGAGTTAGAAAAAATGGGTTTTAAATTAAATTCATTACACTTGAGTAAAGATTTAATAAAAAAATGCTATGCAGCAGAAGTAGTAAGCCAAGAATTGAACAGAGGTGCAGAAGAACAAGAAGGAAAATATTATGGAAGAGTATATGTAAAAAAAGCGTCTAGTACAAATTCGTCTACTGATGAAGCAATACCTCTTACTTATGTTCCTTACGAAGAAATGACAGGTGGAAAAGCTAAAATAGATGAGCCAATAGCAAATGAACAATTGCAAAATGGAAAAGATATAACAGAATGTTTTTCAGTCAGTCCAGAAGGAAAGCTTGTAATTGCAAATAAAGTAGTAAATACAGACAATAATGGAAATAAAACAACATCAATTAGTTTAAAAGAGTTAGAATATAAATCAAAAATAACAAAATATATAACACCATTTGAATTTTTAATTAATTTATGTGTAGCTACCCAAAACCCAGAGTACATATCAGCTTTGACTGATAAAATAGTAAAAGAAACATCAATAGTTATTACAATAATGGATAATGTAACTACCATAAATACAACAAGAACCTATAAATATAAAAATGCAACATCTGTTGACAAAGAAGGAAGAATATATGTCAAAAATTCAGAAACAGGAGAATATACTGATTCTGGAAGGAGAAATCCAACAAGAGGTAATCCACAAGTAACACTTCCAAGTCAAGAAAGTGATTACATATCTGATACACCATCAAATAGCAGTATAGAAATACATAATCCAACAATACAGATAACAGAAGTAGATACATGGTTTGTAAAACAAAAAATAACATATAACAATCAAACCAATGGACCTACAGAAAATACTTCATACGAAGAAATTGAGGATGAAACACCATCACATACAGATGCAAGTTACAGATATCAATATACTACAGAAGATACAAGTGGAACTGCAGAAGAAGTTAGAATGTATATTAGTACAATTACTTATAAAGTAAATCAGATGATAGAAGTAATAACTAATACAACTATAAATACTTATTCTGAAGGAGTTAGTGAAACAGATGAAGGTTCTGATGCACAAGGAAAAACAGATGAGATATTAGAAATGCTAAAAACAAAATATAAACTACCTCTAAGTATGATAAAAGAAGCTCCAATACACAAATTAGTAAATGGAGCAGGAATATTCTTTCAAATGTTAGAGAAAAGTTCAAGAACACAAGAGTTAGAAAAAATTATGAAATATGTATTATATCTTTATAATGGAAAGGACTATGGCGTAACTTCGCTAGATATGAGTGTATTTAATATTACAAATTTTACAAATATAAGTGGAATAGGATCTGTTAGTGCATTTGGAACAAATTTATCAAGAGAAGAATTTATAGCAGCTGTTCAAGCATACAATGGAGGGGAATCATATAGTAAGCTATCTAATGCAGCTGGTGACTTTTATGATATATGTACTTCAGCAGAATATAATGTTAATCCGTGTTTAGCATTTGCATGGGCTTGTATAGAAACAGGGTATGGAAAAAGCACACCAGGAAATAACCTTTTTGGCTTTGCAATATATAATGGGCAAAGTTCAGGAGCTACATATAGCTCTTATGGTGATTCTATTAGAGATTTTTGTGGATGGGTAGTTAATGCTTCAACAGAAGGAACAGATAAATATAATTATGCATATTCAACAGCTCAAAAATATGCAACTGTAAATTCTATGTTTGCTGGTAAACCTGAAAATAATGCATATGCAATGTTTTGTATATATATGTATTTAGGAGACACTCATTTATGCAATGAACCTGATTTTGATAATCCAGCAGGAATTGATTATTACCAAAGCCATGGAAGTACTTGGGGATCAGGAGGACGTATACAAATTTACTCTATGTATGAATTAGGTGGAATATCAACAGGAGAGTATAAAATAAGGTGTGGACACTCAGGAGCAACAGATTTAACATCCTTACAAGAAAAAGCAGATTATGCCCAATATTGTTTTGAATCTAGACTTAGAGTGGCAAAAACTATATTTGGAAACAATTGCTTTTTAGGAGAAGTCGGATCAATTGTAGAAGCTGCGTACATGGTTGCAGATCATTTTTTAAACTCTGGAGTTGAGGTGCATTACGCAGGAAATGGAGTTGAAGGGGCAACTAATAATGGTAGAACTGGTGTAGGTTATAATATACAGGCATCATGGGATTACCCTATAGAAAACCCAAGCAAATATGGAATAGTATGTGCAACATTCGTAAGTTTATCTCTTTGGAAGGCTGGGTTAATAGATGAAGCTACAATTAATCAATATCCATATAATGGATGCTGGGGAGTAGAAAATATGCTAACACAATCTTCATATGCAAATCAGTGGCAAAAAATAACTAGTTTTGCAGAATTACAAGAAGGAGATATTGTGTTTTACCCAAATCGTAATCATGTGTATATATATATAAATGGAGGAAAGCGTTTAGACCAAAATTATTGTGTAGTATCTAGCAGTGGAGATAGAAGCTCAATGGGTAAACTGCTTAGTGCTGATCCAAATAAATTTGCCGTAGCATATAGATATATTGGAAAATAAAATTAAAAATAAGGAATGTTAATTTATGAATAAAAACCTTAAAAAAATTATAATATTATTAATAATTTTTATAATAATAACAACAATAATGATATGTGTGTTGTTATTAAAGAAAAATGAAGAACGGAATAAACGAAATAGAAGATGGTAAAGAGACATATAACTTTGAACTTAATAAATTAGAAAAAGTGCAATCAAAAAATGAATATTATAATGCAAAAAAGTGTGTAGAATTATTTTATGATTATGTCTCAGATGGAAACAGAGAAAAAATATATGGTTTATTAGATGACGAATATGTACAAATGGCTAATATAACGAAAGAACAGTTAAAAATAAACAATATATCTAAAGTAAAAATTGACATAAACAAAATGTATACAATAAAAATAAGCAATGACGTAGATGTATATTTAATATATGGAAAATTAATTGACACAAATTCAAATAAAATGTTTAATTTAGCTGTGGGGGTTAAAATGAACCCTGCTAATAGTACATTTTCAATATTACCTTATGAATATATGACAGAAAAAAACATGCTAAAAATTGACGAAAATTCAGAAATAAATTTTAATAGAACAGAGAAAATAGAAAATAAAACTTATAATGTTTTTAAATCAATATATTTAAATGATGAGGAATATGTTAAGTATATATTTGAAACATTTACAGAAAGAATGTCATTTAATATTGAACAAGCATATCAGGACTTAGATCAAAATTATAAAGAAAAGCGTTTTGGAAGCTTACAAAATTTTACACAATATGTAAGCAAAAATAAAGAATTATATTTATCATATAATAATAAAAATGCAAAACAATATGGTGATTTTGATAGCATGGAAGAATATATGATATACATGGCAAAATATAAACCACTTGAGTTAAAATCATATAAAATTGATAAGAATAATGATTATACTCAATATGTTCTTATTGATAACTTAGAAAATTATTATATATTTAGAGAAACATCAGTTATGGACTATACTGTTATACTAGACACATATACAATAGATTTACCAGAGTTTCTTGAAAAATATGAAAATGCAAAAGAAGAGGATAAGGTAATATTAAACCTTCAAAAATGTTTTGAAGCATTAAATAATAATGACTACAAATATGTATACAATAAGCTAGATGCAACATTTAAATCAAATAACTTTAAAACAGAAGCTGACTTTGAAAAGTATGTGAAAACAAACTTCTTTGAATCTAATAATGCAAAATCAAGCAATGGTAAAAAACAAGGAGATTTGTATACTTATGAAGTTACTATAACTGATAAAACAGAAAAAAATACTAAAACAGTAAAAAAGACATTTGTAATGAGATTAAATGAAGGAACAGATTTTGTAATGTCATTCAGTATTTAAAAAATGAGGAGATTATTCTCCTCACTTTTTTGCTTTTATATAGTTTATTTTTATAATATATGATATAATAAAACAAAAAAGGAGTAATATATAAATGGAAATAGATAAGTCAAATGAAATAAAAGAAGCAATGGCAAATATTTATACACAAATAGCTGAAAGGGAAGACAAGAGTACTCAAATATCAAATATAACTTATTACAAAGAACTTGCTTTTGATTCAGCGAGATTTATAGAAAATGATGTTTTTGTTACAAAGCTTAATAGAGAAAATGGTAAAAAGGGAGCAGAAGAGGTATATGAAATATATAACAAAGATGGGGATTTAGTTGCAACAGTTGATAAAGCTGGAAAAATTCATTTTTCACCAGAATATATAGAAAAGTTAAGACAAGAATATCAAGAATATTTTGAAATGCTAAATTTAGATAATGCAGTACTTGAGTTGCCAGAAGAAATAAAAGAAAGAAATATTACTTTACAACCAGAAGAATTAGAAAAAGAAAAGAAGAAAGAAAAACAAGACGAAAAAGGCAAAGAAGATGAAGAGAAAACTGAAGAAGAAGAAGAACAAGAACAAGAGAAATTAGATCCACAAGAAGAAAATCAAGAATAAAAAGCAATTGCAAAAAAGAAGGGAATTCCTGAAAATAATGTTTTAATAGTTAGGGATAATAGTAATTTTTATAAAGATCATCCAGAAGTAGAAAGAGATTTAATATTTAGTCGTGATAAAGATGGACTTGTAAAAGCAGAATATATTGATGAAAATGGAGAATTGCAACCATCAAAGTATATTATGCCATCAACAACAGGTATTAGACAAGAAACAGTATCAATTGGAAGTGATGGTAATCCAGTAACTAAAGAGTCACCACAACAAGTAATGCAAACAAGAAACTTAACAGGAAGAGATCAAGATATAAGAGATGTAAGAATAAACATCAAGTTTGATACTTATGGATATCCATATGCAGAAGAAGCAAGACAAGGACAAAATGGAAAATGGGCAGCACTTGCCATTGAAGTAAAAGGAAGACCTACTAATAGCTCACAAGTAAATGAAATAACTTCAATTAGAACTGGTGTTGCAGACCCAGATAGAGAAACTGGAATGTACAGTTCCGTAGAGAAAACAGGCTTGATACAAGACGGAGTACAATATGATGAAATGCATTTTATGCAACATTCTGAAGAAATTATTGAGAAATTTATAAAAGATGGATATCAAAGAAAAGAAGCTGTTGAAATCTTTAATTATATGATAGGAGAAGAAGTTCTTACTGAAAATGAAGCAAAAGAGAGGGTAAATGAAAACATAAAAGAAAGAGAAAAAGAGCAAGAAAGAGATGATGATGACGAAGGAAGAACTCCATGGGGAGATGCTGAAGCAAGAGATTCAAGAAGATAATTAAATTATTCATAAAAATCACCTTTACAAATATAATGTAAAAGGTGATTTTTGTATATGAAGTTTAAAAATAAAAAAGTAATAAGTGCAATGATTTGTTTATTTGTAACACTTATTTTATCTATAAATAATATGTGTTATGCTAATATAAATGATAATGAAATTATTGATATTAACGAAACAAAGAAGCAAGCAATTGAAACCGTATCTAAAAATATAGAAAACTTAAAGTTGAATTCTAGAATTGGACTAATATTTGATAGAAATTCTAAAAGAATTCTGTATGAAAAAAATGGCTTAAAACAAGTTCCGATGGCAAGTACAACGAAAATAATGACAGCAATAGTTGTTTTGGAAAATTCAGAGTTAAATGATGTAGTTACAATAAGCAAAAAAGCTGCAGGAACAGGAGGGTCACGATTAGGATTAAGAACAAATGACAAAATTACGGTACATGACCTGCTTTATGGATTAATGCTTAAATCTGGAAATGATGCTGCAGTTGCTTTGGCAGAACATGTTGGAGGAGGAATAGAAGAATTTGCAGACATGATGAATAAAAAAGCAAAAGAACTTGGACTTATAAATAGTCATTTTATAACACCACATGGATTAGACAAAGAGAAACACTATACAACTGCGTATGAATTAGCTTGTATGGCTGATTATGCATTGAAAATTCCAAAGTTTAAAGAGATTGTGAGTTCTAAAAATTACAATATAACAATAAATGCAAGAAGTAATTTAATAGGAAATACTAATGAATTACTTGGAAATTTGAATGGCGTTTATGGAGTAAAAACCGGTTTTACAAATGAAGCTGGGAGATGTTTAGTTACAGCTTGTAAACGCGAAGATTTAGATATTATTACAGTAGTACTAGGAGCAGATACCAAAAAGTATAGAACATCAGATAGCATAAAATTAATTGAATATGCATATAAAAATTATGAAGTAATAGATATTGAAAAAAAAATAAAAGAACAATTTGAAAATTGGAAACAATTAAACTGTAATCGCATATATATAAATAAGGCAAAACAAGAGAAGATAGATTTAGATATTGAAAGTTTAGGCTATTCTAAAATTGCAATAAAAAAAACAGATATTGATAACATAAAAATGGAAATAAATTCATTATATTACTTAGAAGCACCTGTTGAAAAGGGAAAAATTATAGGAAATGCAAAGATTCAAATAAATGGAGAAACAATAGCAAATTTAAATATAAAAAATAAGCAAGTGATAGAAAAAAAGAATATATTTGATTATTTTATAGATTTTTTATCATTAGTACCTTGACTTTTATATAAAAATTTGTTATTATAAATATGCTTTGAAAAAAGCTTATGCGGGAATAGCTCAGTTGATAGAGCGCTGCCTTGCCAAGGCAGAGGTCGCGGGTTTGAGCCCCGTTTCCCGCTCCATTTTTTTTATTAAGCTTAATATTTATGGCGCCTTAGCCAAGCTGCTGAGGTCGTTCGAGCTTTAGCGAGTTACAACCTCAGTATGCAGGGAGCGATAGCGAGTCGCTGGTAAGTAAAGTAATTCGTGACTATAATTTAATATTTATGGCGCCTTAGCCAAGCGGTAAGGCACGAGTCTGCAAAACTCTGATCATCGGTTCGATTCCGATAGGCGCCTCCAGCGAACCAAAAGATAAGAATTATAATTCTTATCTTTTTTAAAATTCTATTAAGCAAGACGTAAAAAAACTAGGGAAATAAGAAAAAGAGGCAATATTAGCACCAAAAATATTGAAAATATTACAAAAATGTAATATAATTGTAATATAAGGGCAAAAAAATAGAAGTTAAATCCAAGAACCTATATCCGTAGGGGAAAAAAATGCAATAAAAAAAGGCATGAAATTATAGGAAAATACTGCTATTGACATGTTCTTAATAGGCTATTAAAATAATATTAATATAATAAAAAAGGAAGGTAAAGATAATGAAATTAAAAAAAGGAATAATGTTTATAATACTTTTACTTTTATCAATGTGTTGCTTAAGTGTATTTACACAAGTAAATGCAGCTTCTGGAACTGGAAGTCTATATCTTAACTTAACAATGGTTGGAAGAAGATCAGGATATGGATACCAAATAGCAAGTGGTAGTAAAAACGTATGGAAAATCTATGAAACAGGAAAAAATACTGATGATACTATTTATTGCTTAAGAGGTGGTCCTGGTTTTGGATCAGCAGATTATTCAGCAATTAGAGCACCTGTTGAAACTCATTATACAAAATATTTTGATTTAAAGGATCCAGATGATATTCCTGCAGTATACCAAGCACCATTACCAGATGTTAATGGTTCAGAATATCAAGCATTATTATGGATTTTAGATAATTGTTATGTTGCACCTAAAATTGATGCATCCTCAACAGCAAAAGCTGAAGCTAAAATTAATAGAGATACTTTATTAACTGCAGCAACTAATTATGCGGTAGAACAAGGAAATCCAGAAATAACTGAATTTGCAGATATGGACTTATTAACAGATGATGATATAGATGCAGTACAACAATTGGCAGTATGGTATTATACAAACCCTACAGGTGATTATCATGTAGAAAACATAGAATTCTATGTTAATATAGTACAAGGTGTAGATGCAAACTATAAAGCATTAAGTGAAGATATACTAGAAAATGGATGGGAAAGAGCACTTGCATGTCAAGCATTATTTGATTACTTAGTAAAAACACCTCAAAAAGAAGGTTTTAGCTATAGTCCAAGTGATAGCAGTGTAAACACTGTACCAGTTAAACTTTCTGATACAAGTAATATAACAGTTCAAAAAGTAAATAACAGATATATAGTTGGACCATATAAACTAGAACAAGTAAGAGATACACAATATAGTTTAGATGTTTTCGTTAATGATGAAAATGACAATGAAGTAACAGATGTAATATATTTAGATAAGAATAAGAACGAAATTATAAATATGACTGATGACAAACAATTAGTAGGAGAAGAATTTTATATTTCTGTACCATCTACTAATAATATTAAAAGTGTAAAATTTAATATTTCAGGTTCTTATACAGAAACTAAACTTACATATTGGTCAGTAATTGATAAAGGAAATAACAACTTAGAGTTAGAACAACCTGTTGTTAAAGTTGAAAAAATAACAAGAAACTTTTCAGAAGAAGTTGTTACTGATATACCAGAAGAACCAACAGTAGAAGAATTCGACTTAGCTTTAAGAAAATTCATTATCTCAATAAATGGAGTAGCACCAGCAGTGGATAGAACTCCAGTAATAGATGCACAAGAATTAGAAAAACTTAAAAATGGAACTACAACAACAGCAAGAAAAGTACATCCTAAAGATGCACTTGCAGTAAAAAAAGGGGATAAAGTAGTATATAAGATAAGAATATATAATGAAGGTAATGTAAATGGATATGCATCAACAGTTATAGACTACTTGCCTACAGGACTAAAATTAGCAGACAATAGTACAATAAATACACAATATGGATGGAAAACAACAAAAGATGTTGGAACAGCTAAAACAACATATTTAGCAGATAAAATGATCAATAAATTTGATGGAACAACATTAGACTTTGTTGATTTAGAAATAGAATGTGAAGTAACAGCAGTAGTTGAAAGCAAAAATCAAAACTTAAAAAATATAGCAGAAATAACAATGCATAAAGATGAAGATGGAAATACAACAGTGACAGACCGTGACTCACAACCAAACAATGTTGATAAAAATAATTATGGAACAACAAGCCAAGAAGATGATGATGATTTTGAAGATTTAATAATGCTAGGTGAAGCAATGGACTTAGCTTTAAGAAAATTCATTACATCAATAAATGGAGTTGCACCAACAGTGGATAGAACTCCAGCAATAGATGCACAAGAATTAGAAAAATTAAAAAATGGAGCAATTACAACAACAAATAAAGTACATCCTAAAGATGCACTTGCAGTAAAACCAGGAGACAAGGTTATATACAAAATAAGAGTATATAATGAAGGCAACATTGATGGATATGCAGCAGTTGTTAGAGATTATTTACCAGAAGGATTAAAACTGGCAGACAATAGTGCAATAAATAAACAATATGGATGGGAAACAACAAAAGATGGTAAAACTGTAAAGACAACATATTTAGCAGACAAAATGATTAATAAATTTGATGGAACAACATTAGATTATAAAGATTTGGAAATAGAATGTGAAGTAATTGCAACAATAGGAACTGAAAACAAAACTTTAAAAAATATAGCAGAAATAACAATGCATAAAGATAAAGACGGAAACACTGAAGCAGAAGATCGTGACTCTAAACCAAATAACGTTGATAAAAATAATTATGGAACAACAAGCCAAGAAGACGATGATGATTTTGAAGATTTAGTTGTATTAGGACAATACTTTGATTTATCTTTAAGAAAATTCATTACAGAAGTTACAACAGGAACAAAAACAAAAAATTATAATAGAGCACCACAAGTTGATGTAACAGACTTAAAAAACGAAACAGCAACAACAGCAACATATAATCATGACAAAACACCAGTAAGTGCTTCTAATGGAGACATAGTAACATATACAATTCGTATATACAATGAAGGACAATTAGATGGATATGTAACTGAAATAACAGACCATTTACCAGAGCAACTAGAATTTATAGTAAATGATGAACTAAATGCAAAATATGGATGGACAGTATCACAAGATGGAAGAACAGTAAAAACAGATATAACATCTTTAACAACAACAAGTTCAGCTAACAGAGACAATATATATGCAGGAAGAACAAATGTGGATGATAAAGTTTTATTAAAAGCATTTGATGGAACAACTCTTGATTATATTGATGTACAAATTAGATGTAAAGTTAAAGAAAATATTGACTTATATGAAAAAATTACAAATATAGCAGAAATAACAGGATTTGCTGATCAAAACGGTGATAAAATTATTGATAGAGATTCTCAAAAAGATAATGTTGTATTACCAACAGATGATACATTACCAAATTATAAAGATGCTGAAATTGATCGTGGAGATACATATATTCCTGGACAACAAGATGATGATGACTTTGAAAAATTAGTAATAAAAAGATTTGACTTAGCTTTAAGAAAATTTATAACAGGAGTTAATGATAAAGAAATAACTAGTAGAGCTCCAGTATTTACAATAACAGAGAATAATGAATACAAATATGTACATTCAAAAGAACCAGTAGAAGTTGCTAATGGAAATACTGTTGTATATACATTAAGAGTATTTAATGAAGGTAATATGGCAGGATATGCAGAAGAAGTAAAAGATGATTTACCAGAAGGACTAGAATATTTACCAACTAATGCAATAAATACAGCTTTTAGATGGAAAATGTATAAACAAGATGGAACAGAAACAACTGAAGTTAAAGAAGCAAGTTATATAAAAACTGATTACTTAGCAAAAATAAATGATATTGACAATAAAAACTTACTAAAAGCCTTTGATCCAGAAACAATGACAATGCCAGACTATAGAGATCTAAAAATTGCATTTAAAGTAACAGAACCAAATACATCTGATAGAGTAATAATAAACACAGCAGAAATTACAGAAGATGCAGATGAAGATGGTAAAGAAGTTGAAGACGTTGACTCAACTCCAGACAACAATAATCCAGACGAAGATGATCAAGACATAGAGAAAATTAAAGTTAAATACTTTGACTTAGCACTTAAAAAATGGGTTACTGAATCAATAGTTACATACAATGGAAAAACAACAATTACAAAAACAGGACATACAGGAGATGAAAATCCTGAACCACCTGCAAAAGTTGAAATTCGTTCAGACAGAATAAACCAAACAACTGTAAAATTTAAATTTAGCATAAAAGTAACAAACGAGGGAGAGATAGAAGGATATGCTAAAGAAATTATAGATTATATCCCACAAGGTTTAAAATTTGTTCAGGAAGATAATCCAAAGTGGAGATTAACAGATGACGGAAAAGTTTTAACAAATCAATTAAAAGACGTGTTAATAAAACCAGGAGAAAGTCAAACAGTAGAAATAATACTAACATGGATAAATGGAAAAAATAACATGGGATTAAAAACAAACTGGGCAGAAATTTATGAAGATGATAATGATTATGATTCACCAGATATTGACTCAACACCAGGTAATGACAAAAAAGGTGAAGATGATGAAGATGATGCACCAGTTATAATCACAACAGCAACAGGTAGTGCACAAACATATATTACATTAGCTCTTGTGTCAGTTAGTATAATTGCAGGAGGAGTAATATTAATCAAAAAATTTGTAATTGAATAAAATAAAAAATAATGCTAAAACTTATTTTAGCATTATTTTTTTATTTCTACATTTACATTAAAAAATGCTTATGATATAATAATGATGGTAGATTGTAGCAAAGGAGACTCGAAGTACATGAATCAAATTCTTGCTGTTGGAAACGATAGAAATGAAAATGAAAAAAATAATAACATACAAACAGAGCAGATAAAAAGAGAACCAATAAAACAAAACATAAAAACATCTGCTTCTAATATTAAAACAAAAATAAAAAGAACAAGGTCTGGAAGACCTATTGAAATAGAAGGAATAATAAAATTTTTCTCTGTTGTACTTATAGCTTTTGGAGTTATCTTTGTAGGAGAAGGAGCTTATGCTATGTACAAAGATGCAGATGATAGAAAACCTGCAAATATACCATCTGTTATTATAGGAAGAAAGAATGACAAAGCAGTAGTCCATGTTGAACACAATGTAGAAATATCTAAAATTGAATATTCATGGGATAATGGAGAAAGAAGTACTACTCCAATAGGAAGTACAACTGCAGATGAAGAAATTGTACTTTTAGGATATGATAGTACTTTAAATTTAGTTATAGAAGATGTAAATGGAAAAAGAATAAAATATCAAAAACCATATAAATTAACAGGAGTTGATATTACAAAACCTTCGATTGAAGTAGAAACTGAAGACGGAAATAATAATATGACAATAATTGCAAAAGATGAAACAGCTATATCATATATATCATATCAATGGGAAGGCGAGGAACCTATAGTAATTCAAGCAAATCAACAAGGACAAAAAGAAATTAGAAAAGATGTAGCTTTGACAGTGGGAACTAGAAAAGTTAAAATAATTGCTGAAGATATGAATGGAAATGTTGAGAGTTTTGAAAAAGAAGTAGTAACTTCAACTTCAAAACCTAAAATGGTAGTTAAACGTAATAATCAAGACATAACAATAGAAGTAGAAGACAAAGATGGAATAAAAGACATAATAGTTAACTTAAACGGAAAAGTATATGCTGCAAGAGATTTAAATAGAAAGAAAGTTACAGTAGGACCTGTAAAATTGAGGGAAGGAAACAATACTATTTCTGTTCAAGTTATCAACACAAGTGGATATGACATAACTAAGACAGCAGAACTACAATATAATCCATAATAAAAGGAGACAAAATATGTCACAAGAAATTTATTTGATTGATGAAGAAAATGAATTAAAAAGCAAACTAATAGATTTATTTAAAAAAGAAAAAGAATATAAATTTAAAAAAGCTAAAGAAGCGGAAATTGAAAGTGTGTTAAAAAACATTCCAGCACTTATTATTATAAATGAAGATGGAATAAAAGAAGATATTATTGAACTTTGCAATAAAATCAGAAAAAATGAAGATAATAGCATAACACCTATAATTGTAATATCTTCAGTAAAAGAAAAAGAACATAGAATTCAAGTATTAAAAGCTTGTGTTGAGCATTATATAAAAGCACCAATTGATGAACAATATTTATATTACACAGTAAAAAATGTAATAAGGCTTTTAGATACTAACCGTAGAGTAAGTCCATTAACTGGGTTACCAGGAAATGTTCAAATTCAAACTGAAATAAAAAAGAGATTATTAAATAATGATCAATTTTCAATATTGTATGTAGACCTAGATAATTTTAAAGCATATAATGATGTATATGGATTTTTAAATGGAGATGAAATAATTAAATTTACAGCAAGATGTGTAGCAAATCATTTACATGATACAGAAGATGAAAGCAACTTTGTTGGACATATTGGAGGAGATGATTTCGTTGCAATAACGGCTAACACAAATTGTGAAAAAATATGTCAAGATATAATTTTAGAATTTGATCAAGGAGTACTTAAATATTTTAACAAGTCAGATATTGAAAAAGGATATTTAGAAATACCAAATAGAAAATGTGTAATAGAACAATTTCCATTAACAAGTATTTCTATAGCAGTAGTAGTTGTTGATAAAGGAAGATTTAAAAATGTACTTGAAATAGGGGAATCTGCAGCACAAGTTAAACATCTTGCTAAAATGACTCCAGGAAGTACTTATGTTATTGATAGAAGAAAAAATAATTAGCGTATAATGTATCAAAATATTAAATTGTAAATTTTAATATTTTTGATACATTTTTTATCCTAAGAATAAATATATTTATAAAAAAGTAAAGAGATATAAAATGGAAGATAGACTTTTACTAGATAAAGTTGATTATAAAAAAGGAACAATAAAAATTAATAACAAAGTTTATGAATTAAATGATAAAAACTTCCCTACAATAAATCCTGAAAATCCTTATGAATTAACAAAAGAGGAAAAAGAAACACATAAGGAAGAAAAAAATCCATATTATGTACTAATTGAAAAAGAAGAAGTATGTAATAAAATATTAGAAGAATTTGGATTAGAACAAGAAAATTCTCACATTATAAATGGATATATACTAGTAAAAGAAAAAGATGGAGAAAGTCCAATAAAGGCAAATGGAAAGTTGCTAATAATAGATGGAGGATTTGCAAAAAGCTATAGAAAAGAAACCGGAAGAGCACGGAATTATCGGAATTTTCCGAGTTTCCGGAATTGCCGGAGTTACCGGAATCCT
>ERZ779943.184-NODE-184-length-18730-cov-2.66388_pt1 | contig 18730 bp, 32 predicted proteins | sample MGYA00511027_ERZ779943 | MGnify/ENA primary metagenome ERZ779943 (study PRJEB29588, sample SAMEA2144588) | human gut metagenome | biome: human gut; feature: human-associated habitat; material: faeces | place: Denmark | collected 2008/2010 ...
TCACGCCGCAGGCGTGTCCAATGGCGCTCTGCGCCCCCCTTTATGTCGCTAGTTTCCTTTCTCCCCGTTTCACGGCGAACCGTTTCAGGTTCTGCCCTGTCTCCTTCATGAGGGCTTCCACAGAGGGAAGGCCTGTTTCTTCCAGCGCTTTTCTGACGATGTATTCGCAGGCCCTGGCATCGTCCAGGGCCTGGTGATGGTTGAAGGAAAAGCCCAGGTTTTCTGCTACGGTGTTCAGCTTGTGGTTTTCCATGTCCTTCCACAGTTTTCGGGACAGTACCACTGTGTCGCCGTAGCGGAAGTGGATGTCCGGCAGGTGGTAGAAGTCCAGGGCCGAAGCCAGGACCCCCATATCGAAGCGGGCGTTGTGGGCAAAGACGATGGTGCCTTCCAGCCGTTTGGCGATTTCATCCCAGAAGAAGGGGAATGGTTCTTCTTCTGCCACGTCTTCGGGATGGATGCCGTTCACTTTCATGCAGCCTGCGTCAAATTTCAAGGTCATGGGACGGATGAGGTGGTACCATTCGTCTATGACTTCTTTTCCGTCGCTCACCACGATGCCCAAAGAGCAGGCATTGGCGGGGCCCCAGTAGGCGGTTTCAAAGTCCAGGGCCGCGTATTTGAGCGGTTTGTTTTCAGATGGAAGCGGTGAATTCATGGGTGCCTGCTTCCAGCCAGCCTACTTCCACGGAGCGGTCAAAGGCTGATTTCATGCGGCGGGCCAGTTCGTTCCTGGCAGCGGCCACTTTATTGCGGTTTGGCGCGAATCCGGTGATGAGGATGAGGATATTTTCTGTGTCTTCTCCTACCTGTGCGGCAGTGCCGTTTTCGCAGAACCAGTTGTGAAGGGCTGTCTCATTCCCCAGGGAAACCACCCATTCTCCTCCCTGTTGGTGCACCAGGAGAGGAGTCTTCCGGTCGCCCATGTCGAAGGCGTGGATATCTACATGGAATTTGAGCATGCCGCCCCGCACCATGTCCATCACCGGATTCATGCGGGGAAGGACGTCGGAGCCTGCCAGTTCATCCAGGCTGGCCGCTTTGGGCTGGGACAGGATTTCGTAGTGGTCATCGGCTTTGGCTTCCTCTGCTTCTTCCAGGCCCAGTTCTTTTTTGTATTCCCGGAAAAGGGTGTCCAGGGCGGTGCTGTGGCCGGTAATGCCCAGATGGGTGAGGGCGTCCTGGTAGCGCTGCAGCTCTTTCTCTGCCATGGATGGGTTCATTTTGAGGAGCAGGTTGGCTTCCGTGCAGCAGCGGCGCCGAAAGGCTTCCGCTTCCAGGTTCACGCCCCGGTTGTCCAGGGCCCGGACGGCCAGGATGCCTACGCAGAGGCCGGGAATGGTATCAAATAAATGGTCATCGTAAATTACTTTCATGCTGTAAAACCTCCGTTTCATACAGATTTATTATATCATATGATAGTGAGCTGGTGAGCTGGTGAGCTAGTGGGCTGGTGGGTTACCGTCTGTCTTCTATCTTCTTTCCGCCGACCGGTATTTACCAGCCTTTGAGACATTATCGGCAGGCACCGAGATTCTTCGCTGCGCTCAGAATGACGATGCCCGGCGGACAGCGGATAGCGCCCATATATATGTATAATAATAAATGGGCAGTAGAGGGGGAGGAATGCCGCTGATTTGCTGTTCTTTTTGTCATTAAAACATGGTAATTTGAAAATTTAATCAAAGTCTAACGTAAAAAGGTACACACCAGGACGCGTGTTTATGCTAAAATAAGGCGCGCCTAATCGTGCTTTCACCAGTATTTATCGTATTTAGGGGATTTATCGATAAAAATATTAAATTTTTATGAAACACTTGCATTCGACTATGGAAAATAGTATGATTTAAAGGCTGAACGTTTTCGGGCTTTCGTACGAGGGCGAAAGCGGGAAGCGAGTCAGTCAAAACTATGAAGTGGAAGGTGGCCTGCACTGCAGGGGAATTTCCACGGAGCAGTTCATTCAGGAAATGAACGTAGGAGGTTTATGTAATGTCGAAACAGGAAAAAATCAGAATTCGGCTGAAAGGCTATGATCACAAAGCTGTTGATCAGAGCGCAGCGAAGATCGCGGAAACTGCCAAGAGAACCGGTTCCCGTGTCTCCGGTCCCATTCCGCTCCCCACAGAACGGAACGTGTATACCATTCTCCGTTCTCCGCATGTCAACAAAGACAGCCGTGAACAGTTTGAAATGCGTATCCACAAGAGACTTATTGACATCCTCGATCCGTCCAAGAAGACCGCGGATGCGCTGATGAGACTGGAACTGCCAGCCGGTGTCAGCATTGATATTAAACTGTAAGGAGGTGCAAAGATGTCTAAGGCTATTTTGGGAACAAAATTAGGAATGTCCCAGGTGTTCGCTGAAAACGGCGACCTGGTTCCGGTAAGTGTTATTGAAGTTCTGCCAAACGTTGTAGCAGCTGTTAAAACCGTTGAAAGCGATGGATACAATGCTGTTCAGCTCGGTTATGGCGCTGTCAAAGAAAAACATTTGACAAAACCTGTAAAAGGTCAGTTTGAAAAGGCTGGTATTGAACCGGTTAAATATCTGCGTGAATACAGACTCGCTGAAAAGCCGTCTTACACAGTAGGCCAAACTCTGGCTGCTGATATCTTCGCAGAAGGCGAAATTGTAGACGTAATCGGCACCAGCCGCGGCAAAGGTTTCGCCGGCACCATTAAACGTTGGAATCACCAGCGCGGCCCTGAAAGCCACGGTTCCAAGAACCATCGTCAGACAGCATCCCTCGGTGCTCGTATGTCCGGCGGCGGCGGAAAGGTATTCAAAGGCAAGAAGATGCCGGGACAGCTGGGCGGCGAAAGAGTCACTGTTCAGCATCTTCAGGTAGTAAGAGTTGATACTGCCCGTAATCTTATGCTTGTCAAAGGCGGGATCCCCGGCGCTAAGGGAAGCCTCGTCATGGTACAGGAAACTGTAAAGCCTGTAAAATAATATTGTCTGGAACAACAGAAAATTGTTCTGATTAAGGGAGGAACATCTCAATGCCGAAAGTAAAGCTGTATAATGTAGCCGGCCAGGAAACCGGTGAAATAGAGCTGAATGACAGCGTCTTTGGCGTAGACTACAACGAAGCTGTTATTCACCAGGCAGTGGTTCGCCAGATGGCTAATGAACGCCTCGGCACCCACGCCACAAAGACCAGAGGCCTCGTCCGCGGCGGCGGCAAGAAGCCCTGGAAACAGAAAGGCACAGGCCGTGCCAGAGTCGGATCCATCCGCTCCCCACTGTGGGTTGGCGGCGGCACCGTATTCGGACCGACCCCAAGAAGCCATGCAAAGGCTATGCCGAAGAAGGCTCGCCAGCTGGCTGTTAAATCTGCTCTTTCCGAAAAGCTCCGTGCTAACGAACTGGTAGTTATCGACACCATCCATTTCGATGCACCGAAGACCAAGGAAGTCGTAAAAATGCTTTCCGCATTCAACGCAGCAGGCAAAGCCCTCATCGTTGACGGCGGCGACGCAGCAGAAAACACCGTTCTTTCCGCAAGAAACATTCCCGGCGTAAAAGCTTATGTTCCCAGCGGAATCAACATCTATGATATTGTAAATTATGACAAGCTCTTCCTCACCCAGGAAGCTGTCAAGAAGATTGAGGAGGTACTCGCATAATGGAAGCACGTGACATCCTCATTAAACCGATTATCACCGAAAAAACCACGGCTCTCATGGAAGAAAGAAAGTACACCTTCCGCGTGCCCCTTGCTGCAACCAAGGTTGAAATCCGCCAGGCTGTGGAACAGATTTTCAAAGTCAAAGTTCAGGCTGTGAACACCATGCGTTATGAAGGCAAGATGAAACGTCTGGGCCGCACCCAGGGTCGTCGCAGTGATTGGAAGAAAGCAGTTGTTACCCTTAAACCGGGCGAAACAATTGAGCTCTTCGAAGCGTAAGGAGGAGTAAATCAATGGCTTATAAATCTTTTAAACCGTACACTCCCGGACGCCGTCAGATGACCGTTTCCACTTTTGATGAAATCACAACAGACAAACCGGAAAAATCCCTTCTGGCTCCTGTTCATAATCATGGCGGGGGGGCAATGGCTCCGGCAAAATGACAGTTCGCCATCAGGGCGGCGGTCATAAACGTCAGTACAGAATCATCGATTTCAAGAGAAACAAGGATAACATTCCGGCTAAAGTAGCTACTATCGAATACGATCCTAACCGTACCTGCCGCATCGCTCTGCTCCAGTATGCAGACGGTGAAAAGCGTTACATCCTGGCTCCTAAGGGACTCAAGGTTGGCGACGTTGTTACCAGCGGTCCGGAATCCGATATTAAAGTAGGCAACTGCCTGCCTTTCACCAATATTCCTCTTGGTACCATCGTTCACAACGTAGAACTGAAAATCGGCAAAGGCGGCCAGATGGTTCGTTCTGCCGGTGCAAGCGCTCAGCTCATGGCTAAAGAAGGAGATTATGCACTGCTCCGTCTGCCTTCCGGCGAACTGCGCAAGGTACATATCCGCTGCCGCGCTACCATCGGTGTGGTTGGCAATGATGACCATGAAAACATCACTCTGGGCAAAGCAGGAAGAAACCGCTGGCTCGGCGTTCGTCCGACTACCCGCGGCGTTGTAATGAACCCGAATGACCATCCGCATGGCGGCGGCGAAGGTAAAGCTCCTGTCGGACGTAAGCGTCCTGTTACCCCGTGGGGCAAGCCTGCTTACGGCGTGAAGACCCGCGACAACAGAAAAGCGTCTACCAAACTGATTGTTAAGAGACGCAAGTAAGATAAGGAGGAGTAAAAGTGTCCAGATCCGTAAAAAAAGGCCCGTTCGTCGCTTTCTCTCTGGTAAAGAAGATTGACGCACTGAACGCAGCTAACGATAAGAAAATTGTTAAAACCTGGTCCCGTGCTTCTACCATCCTTCCGAGCTTCGTAGGTCACACCATTGCGATTCACGACGGAAGAAAGCATGTACCGGTTTACATCACTGAAGATATGGTTGGCCATAAGCTTGGCGAATTCGCTCCGACCCGTACTTTCAAGGGCCATAACAAGAGTGATAAGGCCGCTGCAGGTAAATAACAGGGAGGAATAAAATGGAAGTTCAGGCAATTTCAAGAAATGTCCGCATTTCTCCCCGCAAGGTCCGCATCGTAGCTAACCTTGTCCGCGGCAAAAAAGCGGGAGAAGCTATCTCCATTCTGCGCAATACCCACAAGGCAGCTTCCATCGTGGTTGAAAAAACCCTCCGGAGCGCCATGGCAAATGCAGAAAACAATAACAATATGAACATTGACAATCTCTACATCTCCACAATTTATGTAGATGCAGGCCCGATCATGAAGCGTGTACATCCACGTTCCCGTGGACAGGCTTTCGGGATTATGAAACGTACCAGCACACTGACGGTAAAAGTTTCTGAAAAAGAGTAATCGAAGGAGGGAAACGTTTTGGGTCAGAAAGTTAATCCGCATGGAATGCGTGTAGGCGTGATCGATGACTGGGATTCCAAATGGTTTGCAGAAAAAGATTATGCTGCACTGCTTGTGGAAGATGCCAAAATCCGCCAGTTTTTAAAGAAGCACCTGTTTGTTGCAGGCATTTCCAAGATTGGCATTAAACGTGTAGGCAACAGAGTAAAGCTTGCCATTTATACTGCTAAACCGGGCATGGTTATCGGCCGCGGCGGCACAGGCATTGAGGATATCAAGAAAGCCCTGGCCGGTGTTACTGATAAGGAAGTGGATATTGATATCCTTGAAATCAAATCTACCGACATGAGCGCCATCCTGGTTGCTGAAAACATTGCTTCCCAGCTGGAAAGACGTATCGGCTTCCGCCGTGCTGTTAAACAGGCTGTCGGCAGAACCATGCGCGCAGGCGCTAAAGGTATTAAGGTAACCGTTTCCGGTCGTCTCGGCGGCGCTGAAATCGCCCGCAGTGAAAGCTACCGTGAAGGTTCCATTCCCCTTCAGACTCTCCGTGCCAACATTGACTACGGTGTAACCGCTGCTCACACCACCTATGGTGCTATCGGCGTTAAAGTCTGGATTTATAAAGGCGAACTCGCTCCTGGCCAGTTTGTGGATGAAAATGAAAACACCCGCACAGGCAAGGACAGAGGAAACCGTCACGAAGGCAACAGAAGAGGCGGCGGCCGCGGTGATCGCAGAGAACGCAGGCCGAGAAACTCTGAAAGGAGTGATTCCTGATGTTAATTCCAAAGCGTACAAAATATCGTAAACAGTTCCGCGGCCGTATGAAAGGCAAGGAACATCGTGGAAACACCGTAACTTACGGTGAATATGGCCTGGTTGCCCTGGAACCTTCCTGGATCACCAGCCGTCAGATCGAAGCAGCCCGTATTGCTATGACCCGTTATACAAAGCGCGGCGGCAAGGTCTGGATCAAGATTTTCCCGGACAAACCGGTTTCCGCAAAACCGATCGGCACCCGTCAGGGCTCCGGTAAAGGTGCTGTAGAATACTGGGTAGCTGTAGTGAGACCCGGCCGTGTTATGTTCGAAATGGGCGGCATCCCTGTGGAAGCAGCCAAGGAAGCTATGCGCCTTGCAGGTCACAAGCTGCCGATTAAGACAAAGTTTGTAGTTAAAGGACAAGAAGTGGCAGGTGAATAAAATGAAGGTCAATGAAATTCGTAACCTGAGCACTGCCGAATTGAATGAAAAGGTTGCCGGCTTAAAGGAAGAACTGTTTAACCTCCGTTTTCAGCTCGCTACAGGACAGCTTGAAAATCCGATGCGTATCCGTGAAGTAAAGAAAACCATCGCAAGAATCAAAACTGTTCAGCGTGAAGAAGAATTGAAGGCTGCCAAGAAGGCATGACGGTTAATCCAAAGGAGGATCTCAACGTGGCAGAAGAAAGAAAGTTGCGCAAGGTGCGCCAGGGAATTGTTGTCAGCGATAAGATGGACAAAACCGTCGTTGTTGCTGTAGAACGTAAAGTTCCCCACAAGCTGTACAAAAAATCTATTAATACCACAACCAAGTTCAAAGCGCATGACGAAAACAACGAATGCCGTGTCGGTGATACGGTACGCATCGTCGAAACTCGCCCGCTGTCTCGCGACAAGCGTTGGAGAGTTGAGAAAATCGTTGCCCGTCAGAACTGATATAGAAAGATAATTATAGGAGGATAGGCACGATGATTCAGCAGGAAAGCAGACTCAACGTTGCGGATAATACCGGTGCTAAGAACGTCCTGGTTATTAAAGTTCTGGGTGGTTCCTTCCGTAAGAGCGGCAATATCGGTGATATTGTGGTTTGCACGGTCAAAGATGCAACCCCCGGCGGCGTTGTTAAGAAGGGCCAGGTAGTCAAGGCTGTTGTAGTCCGCAGCGTAAACGGCGTAAGCCGCAGCGACGGATCCCATATCCGCTTTGATGAAAACGCAGTTGTTATTATTAAAGACGACAAGAGCCCGGTAGGAACACGTATTTTTGGACCGGTAGCAAGAGAACTCCGTGAAAGAGATTTCATGAAGATTATTTCCCTGGCTCCGGAAGTGCTCTAATAGGGAGGCAAATGATGAGTCAGAAACTGCATGTAAAGACCGGAGACACAGTTGTCGTTATTTCCGGTAAGGATAAAGGCAAGCAGGGCAAAATCAAAGCTGCTATGCCGAAAGAAGGCCGTGTAGTCGTTGAAGGCGTCAACATGGTTAAGAAACACACAAAACCGAGCCAGGCTAACCCCAAGGGCGGCATCATCGAGAAGGAAGCTCCGATTTATGCCTCCAAGGTTATGATCCTGGATCCGGAATCCAAGAAACCGACCCGCGTAAAGAAAGTCCAGCAGAAGGACGGCTCTTATGTAAGGGCAGCCGTTAAGAGCGGCGCTATTATTGACAAGGCTTAAGCGGGAAGGAGGATAACAAGTGTCCAGATTAAACGATTTGTACAAAGCGCAGATTAAGAACAGCATGCGCGAAAAGTTCGGCTACAAGAATGACATGGAAATCCCGAAGCTGGAAAAGATTGTCATCAACATCGGTGTAGGCGAAGCTACTGAAAACTCTAAAGCAGTTGATGCAGCAGCATCCGATCTTGCAGCTATCACCGGCCAGCAGCCGATGATCTGCAAAGCTCATAAATCCCTGGCTGCATGGCACATCCGTGAAGGAATGCCCCTGGGCTGCAAAGTTACCCTTCGTGGTGACAGAATGTACGAATTCCTCGATCGTCTGATCAACATCGCTCTGCCCCGTGTACGCGATTTCCGCGGCATCAGCGACCCGAGCTTCGACGGCCGTGGCAACTATGCATTCGGCGTAAAGGAACAGCTGATTTTCCCGGAAGTTGATTATGAAAAGATCGACAGAATCCGTGGCATGGATATCATTGTTGTAACTACGGCTAAGACTGATGAAGAAGCTCGCGAGCTCCTGCGCCAGTTCGGTATGCCTTTCAAGAAATAATCGGAGGACAATATGGCAAAGAAGTCTATGTTGGAACGCGAGAAGAAGAGAGAACTCGCCGTTCAGAAATATGCAGCTAAACGCCAGGCTCTGAAGGAAGCAGGCGACTGGGAAGCTCTTTCCAAGCTGCCCCGTAATGCTTCCCCTACACGTCTGCACAACCGCTGCAAACTGACAGGCCGTCCCCACGGCTATATGCGTAAATTCGGTATCTGCCGTAACCAGTTCCGTGATCTGGCTTACAATGGCGATATTCCGGGTATTAGAAAAGCCAGCTGGTAATTCGGGAGGAGGATTAAATAATGGTAACAACCGATCCAATTGCGGATATGCTTACCCGTATTCGTAATGCGAACGATGCATATCATGATAAGGTAGATATGCCTGCTTCTAAAATTAAGGCAGCTGTGCTTGCGATTTTAAAAGATGAAGGCTTTATCAAAAACGTAGAACAGATCGAAGTCGAAGGCCATCAGGTTCTCCGTGTTTCCCTGAAATACGGCGCTAACCGTGAAAAGGTCATCAAAGGTCTGAAGAGAATTTCCAAACCGGGCCTGAGAGTTTATGCAGGCAAAGAAGAACTGCCGAAGGTTCTCGGCGGTCTCGGTATTGCAGTTATTTCCACATCCAAGGGCATCATGACTGACAAGGCAGCTCGCAGAGAAGGCCTTGGCGGTGAAGTTCTTGCGTTTGTCTGGTAATCCGTTGGAGGTATAGAATGTCAAGAATTGGCAAGAAACCTATTGCGGTCCCGGCTGGTGTGGAAGTCAAGATTGACGGCCATACAGTGACAGTTAAGGGTCCGAAAGGCACACTGTCCCGTACACTGAATGAAGAAATGGACATTAAACTGGAAAACAATGAAGTTCTGGTTTCCCGTCCGAATGATGATATCAAAAACCGTTCCCTGCACGGACTCACTCGTACCCTGATCAACAACATGGTTGTTGGTGTAACACAGGGTTTTGAAAAGAAACTGGAAATCCAGGGCGTTGGCTATAATGCTCAGATGCAGGGCAAAAACCTGAAACTGGCTCTTGGTTTCTCCCATCCGGTCATCATTACTCCGCCGGAAGGCATTACAATTACAACCCCCTCTTCCGTTGTGATCCTGGTATCCGGCGCTGACAAGGAAAAGGTTGGACAGGTTGCAGCTGAAATCCGCGCCTGGAGAGAACCGGAACCTTACAAAGGCAAGGGTATCCGTTATTCCGGTGAATACGTACGCCGTAAGGCTGGTAAGACCGGCGCAACAAAGTAAGACAGGAGGTAGAAAAATATGCGTAAAAATGCAAGCAGAAATGCGGTTATCCGCCGTCATCTGCGTCTTCGTAAGAAAATCTCCGGTACTGCCGCCTGCCCGCGTCTCAATGTGTTCAGATCCCTGGCTAACATTTACGCCCAGGTCATCGATGATGAAGCTGGCGTAACCCTGGTATCGGCTAATACCTTAGATAAAGAAATCAAGGCTCAGTTCCCCTACGGCGGCAATGCAGAAGCTGCCAAGGCTGTAGGTGCTCTCGTTGCCAAGAGAGCTCTGGAAAAGGGCATTGAAACCGTAGTATTCGATCGCGGCGGCTATATCTATCACGGCAGAGTACAGGCTCTGGCTGAAGGTGCCCGCGAAGCCGGCTTGAAATTTTAAGGTAAAGGAGAAAGCACATGCCAAGATTTGAAAAACAGGAATCCGACTTACAGGAAAACGTCGTTTTCATCAACCGCGTTGCTAAAGTCGTAAAAGGCGGCCGTCGTTTTTCCTTTGCTGCAGTCGTAGTAGTCGGTGATGGCAAGGGCAAGATTGGCGCAGGGCTGGGCAAGGCAGCTGAAGTTCCTGAAGCTATCCGCAAAGGCGTTGAAGACGCTAAGAAAAACATGATTACCGTGGCTCTGAAGAACGGAACCATTCCCCATCCTATGCTGGGCATCTATGGTGCCGGCAAGGTTATTATGAAACCTGCTGCCGAAGGTACCGGTATCAAAGCCGGCGGCCCGGTTCGTGCCGTACTGGCTCTGGCAGGCATCCGTAATATTCTGACCAAGTCCCTTGGCTCTTCTAACCCCATCAACATGGTTAGAGCTACCATGGACGGTCTCTCCAAGCTTGAAAATGCAGAAACTGTTGCAGCACTCCGCGGAAAGAGCCTGGACGAAATTTACAACTAAGGGGGCCCCTCATGAAAGTTATTATTACACTGAAAAAAAGCGTGATTGGCTCCAGACCGGAACATATCGCTACTATCAAGGCTCTTGGCCTTCATAAGACCAATTCCTCTGTAGAAAAAGAACTTACCCCCCAGATTAAAGGCATGATTCATCATGTCCAGCATCTGGTTGAATGCAAAGAAGCAGAATAATAAGAAGGAGGTGCACTGATGAAACTGCATGAACTGAAACCGGCTGAAGGCTCCAGAAGAGTACGTCGTCGCGTAGGCAGAGGCCTGGGCAGCGGCATGGGTAAACAGGCTACCCGCGGTGCGAAAGGTCAGAACGCCAGAACCGGCGGCGGCGTCCGTCCGGGATTTGAAGGCGGCCAGATGCCTCTGTACCGTCGTCTTCCGAAGCGCGGTTTTAAAAATGTATTAGCTAAGGAATATGCTGAAGTCAATGTTGAACAGCTGAATCGTTTCGATGCCAACGCTGTTGTTGATCCGGCAGCTCTCGTTGAAGCAGGTATTCTGAAGAACGTTCTCGATGGTGTACGTGTACTGGGAAACGGTGAACTGTCCAAGGCTCTGACCGTAAGAGCACAGGGATTCACCAAGTCCGCTCAGCAGAAAATCGAAGCAGCAGGTGGAAAAGTAGAGGTGATCTGATATGGGATCTACTTTAGCAAACTTTTTTGCAAATAAAGAACTCAAAGATCGCATTCTTTTCACCTTCCTGATGTTTGTCATCTTCCGTCTCGGGGTCCATATCCCCGTGCCGGGGGTTGATTCATCGGTGATTGAGAGTCTTTTCACTTCAGGCAATCTCTTCGGATTCCTGGATCTCTTCGCCGGCGGGGCACTCAGCAAATTCTCCATATTTGCCATGAGTATCACTCCCTACATCAACTCATCCATCATTATGCAGCTCCTGACCGCTGTCATCCCCACCCTGGAAGAATGGAGAAAAGACGGTGCCGAAGGATACAAGAGAATTCAGAAAGTCACAAGATACTTCACAATTTTCCTGGCAGCTGTGCAGGCATTCGGCATGACCTATGCCCTGCGTATCAACAATGCCCTTGTTGATAACAGCTGGCTGTATTTCTTTTTTGTTATCGTTGTCCTCACAGCAGGCACCTGCCTCCTTATGTGGATCGGCGATAAGATTACGGAACATGGTATCGGCAACGGTATTTCCCTTATCATCTTCTGCGGCATCGTAGCCCGTTTCCCGCAGGCTATTTCCACCGTAGTAGACTACCTCAAAGTCGGCACCATTTCCCCCTTCCAGCTTCTCCTGTTCCTGGTCATTGCCCTGGCTATGATTCTCATGGTCATCGAAGTGAACGAAGGACAGAGAAGGATTCCTATCCAGTATGCCAAGCGTGTGATTGGACGCAGAATGTATGGCGGTCACTCTACCTACCTGCCTCTCAAGGTAAACCAGGCCGGCGTTATCCCCATCATCTTCGCTTCCTCCATTCTCATGCTCCCCATTACCCTGGCACAGTTCATCCATGTGAGCTGGGTACAGTCCATCGGTAATTTCTTCGGATGGGGCACCTGGCCAAACACCATCTGCTACGGTTTCCTCATTTTTATCTTCACCTATTTCTATACAGCTATTTCTGTGAACATCAAGGATCTGGCAGATAATATGAAGAAATATGGCGGCTTCATTCCAGGCATCCGCCCGGGGCAGCCCACCATGATGTATGTAGATAAGGTGTTGTCCAGAATCACTCTGACCGGCGCCGTTTTCCTGGCATTCATTGCAATCCTTCCGAACTTCATCGGAAATATCACCGGCATCCAGGGCGTGTACTTCGGTGGTACATCGCTCCTCATTATCGTCGGCGTTGCACTGGACACCATGAGACAGGCACAGTCTTATATGGTTACAAGAAACTATCAGGGCTTTATTAAATAAGGCTTTTGTGAGATAAGGAGCAGGATATGTATATCTTATTAATGGGACCTCCCGGCGCCGGCAAAGGCACCCAGGCAGAAAAGCTCATTCGTGATTACGGCATCCCCCAGATTGCAACCGGCGACATGTTCCGTGCGGCTGTGAAATCGGGAACTGCTCTCGGCAAGGAAGCTAAAAGCTATATGGACAAGGGAGCCCTTGTTCCGGATAGTGTAACTGTGGGCATCGTAAAGGAAAGACTGGCCCAGGACGACTGCAAAAAGGGATGGATCCTCGACGGATTCCCCCGCACCACCGCCCAGGCCTCTGCCCTGGATGCCATTCTTCATGAACTGGGAATCCAGCTTACTGCTGTCATCGGCATCAAAGCCAACCGCGATGACATCATCAAGAGAGTAAGCGGAAGACTGGTCTGCAAGAAATGTGGAGCTTCCTTCCATAAAGAATTCCGTCCGCCGAAGACACCGGGCATCTGCGATAACTGCGGCGGTGAACTGTACCAGCGGGCTGATGATAACGAAAAGACCATCTCCCAGCGTCTGGATGTTTACGAAACATCCACAAAACCGCTCATTGACTACTACAAGGTCAGCGGCCGGTACTATGAAATCGACGGAGACCAGTCCATGGACAAGGTATATGCTGATATCCAGGATGCACTGAAGAAGGCGTCCAAATGATTATCATCCATACACCGGAAGAAATAGAGAAGATTGCCGCAGCCAGCCGTCTGACTGCGGAAACGCTCTCTATGCTGGAAAAAGCAGTGAAGCCTGGCATGAGCACTCTTGATCTTGACCATCTGGCTGAAAAATTTATCAGAGACAGAGGCGGTACACCTGCAGAGAAGGGATACGAAGGCTATCCCGGATCCATCTGCGCATCGGTCAATGATACTGTAGTCCATGGAATTCCTTCAGCAAGAAAAATTTTAAAAAAAGGTGATATCATTTCTATCGATCTTGTGGTAGAATTAAATGGTTACATGGGTGACTCCTGTATCACCGTTCCGGTAGGCCATACAAACAAGAAGAATATGCAGCTGATCCAGGCTACGGAAGGCGCACTTTTTGCCGGCATCAAGCAGGCAGTGGTGGGCAACACCGTAGGCGACATCGGTCATGCTGTCGAAAGCTATGTGAAACCATATGGCTACGGCGTTCTTCGCGAATATGTAGGCCATGGTATCGGAACAGACATGCACGAAGATCCGGAAATTCCGAATTACGGAACGCCAGGTCATGGGCCGCGTCTGGAAGAAGGCATGGTTATCTGCATTGAACCGATGATTACCATGGGAAGTGCTGATATCATTACCCTTCGCGATGGCTGGGGTGTGGTGACAGCTGACGGAAAACCGTCTGCTCACATTGAACATACCGTTGCCATTACCAAAGATGGTCCTAAAATTCTGACGCTGCGCGACTGATATCGTTACCAGCGGACAGTATATGTAAGCCAAAGGAGGCTCTCATGAGCAAGGCAGACGTTATTGAAGTTGAAGGTAAAGTAGTAGAAAAGCTTCCAAACGCCATGTTCCGTGTCAAACTGGAAAACGGCGGCCATATTGTGCTGGCTACTATTTCCGGCAAAATGAGGATGAATTTCATCCGTATACTGCCCGGGGATAAGGTAACAGTAGAATTGACGCCCTACGATTTAGAGCACGGCAGGATTACCTATCGTTACAAGTAAGTAAGGAGGAACCAAGATGAAGGTCAGACCGTCCGTTAAAAAGATGTGCGACAAGTGCAAGATCATCAAACGCAAAGGCCGTGTAATGGTCATTTGTGAAAATCCGAAACATAAGCAGAGACAAGGTTAATTAAAAGGAGGTTAAAGAGTAGATGGCACGTATAGCTGGTGTAGACTTACCAAGAGATAAGCGCGTTGAGATCGGCTTAACTTATATTTATGGAATTGGCCCCACTCTTTCCAACGAAATAAGCAAAGCAGGAATCAATCCTGATATCCGAGTGAGAGATCTGACAGAAGATGACGTTGCAAAGATCCGCAACGCTCTCGCTGACTACAAAGTCGAAGGTGATCTCCGTAGAGAAGAATCCCTCAACATTAAGCGTCTGGTAGAAATCGGCTCCTACAGAGGCAGACGTCATCGCGAAGGCCTGCCGGTACGTGGTCAGAGAACAAAGACCAACGCTCGTACCCGCAAAGGACCGAAGAAGACCATTGCAGGTAAGAAGACTGCAACCAAGAAGTAATGTTGAAGGAGGGATATAATGGCTACGGTAAAAAGTAAAGCAAAAAGAAAAGAAAGAAAACATGTAGAATCCGGTGCAGCTCATATTCGTTCTACTTTCAACAACACGATTGTAACGATTACTGACTCCAACGGCAACACCATTGCATGGGCATCTGCCGGCGGACTCGGATTCAAAGGCTCCCGTAAGAGCCCACCAATCGCAGCACAGATGGCAGCTGAACAGGCTGCTAAAGTTGCTATTGACCAGGGCATGCGTTCCGCTGACGTATTCGTCAAAGGACCAGGCGCAGGCCGTGAAGCAGCTATCCGTGCACTGCAGGCAGCAGGCATCGAAGTCAGCAGCATTAAGGACGTCACCCCGATTCCTCATAACGGCTGCCGTCCTCCGAAACGCAGAAGAGTATAATTAAGGTATATCCTTTCTGTTTCATTTTGGCGCCGTCAGGCGCAGAAGGAGGACTTTCGGATGATCGAAAATACTAGCTTCACAATTAAGACTGTGGAACTCAGCGATGACAAGAGTCACGGCAAGTTCGAATGCGAACCGCTCGAAAGAGGCTATGGCATCACCCTGGGAAACAGTTTACGACGCGTGTTGCTTTCATCTTTAGACGGTGTGGCTATTACGTCTATCAAAATCGACGGCGTGCTTCATGAATTTTCAACTATTAACGGCGTCAGAGAAGATGTAACAGATATGATTCTGAACCTGAAGAAGATTCGTTTCATCGCCCACGACGAAGCGACCTTCCCCATCACTGTCAGAATCGATATCACTAAAGAGGGTATTTTCCATGCCGGTGATATGGTTTTACCGGCAGAAATAGATGTTCTCAACAAAGATCTGGCCATCTGCACTTTGGATTCCGATGCCCATCTGGGTATGGAAATGACCATTAACCGCGGACATGGCTATGTACCTTTTACAAAGAACAAATCGGATGATGACGTTATCGGCGTCATCCCCATCGACTCCATTTATTCTCCTGTTGTTAAGTGCAACTACGAAGTCAGCGATACCCGCGTAGGCAATGAAATGGACTACGACAAGCTGACTCTGGAAGTGGATACCGACGGCTCTGTCAATGCGGACGACGCAGTGGCTACAGCTGCCAATATCCTGATCAGCTGCTTTGAAAACTTCTGCAAAATCGGTATCAGCCAGCCAGGCAGCGAACCGACAGAAGGGGAAGAAGTAGAAGAAAGTCCCGCTCCTGCCCAGGATAAAGCCAATGAAGACGCTGTACGCGCTCTTCCCATTGACGAACTGGAACTTTCTGTCCGCGCATTTAACTGCCTGAAGAGAGCTGAAATCAATACAATCGGCGAACTGACAGACAAGACAGAAGATGAATTGACCCGTGTACGCAACCTTGGTAAAAAATCTGTAGATGAAATCAAAGAAAAACTGGCTAACTTCCGGGATTACGGACTTCATCTCAAAGATTCCAAGGATTGATATAGTTATAGGAGGAAAGAAATGGCACGTAGTAGATTGAGAAGAGTCAGCGGTGCCCGCAAGGCCCTGCTGCGCAGTCTCGTAACCGCTCTTTTCCAGCATGGCCAGATTAAGACCACTGAGTCCAAGGCCAAGGAACTCCGCCACGTAGCTGACAAGATGATCTCCCTCGCTAAGAGAGGCGATCTCCATGCCCGCCGTCAGGCTGAAGGTTTCATCATGGACAAGGCTGTTACAAAGAAACTGTTTGACGAAATTGCAAAGAAATACACAGACCGCAACGGCGGCTATACCCGCATTGTGAAACTGGACGGCCGTCTTGGCGATAATGCTCCTGAAGTTATCATCGCCCTGGTAGACTGATTTCCTGTCTGAAAGAAAAGAACCGGTGACTTTTCGCCGGTTCTTTTTTATTTTTTTATAGCGGAAAGGGGCGGTTCCTTATCTTTCATCTCCCTGCTAGTCATGTTAAAATAAAAGGGATTATTGACAGGGCTTTGGAAATAAGATGCAGTGAATCCAGGAGCCCCGTATAAAGGAGCGTAAAGCAATGAATATGGATTTTGATATCCCCGACATTAGCGAAAATGCAGGAAAAGCCGCCGGCGGCGGAAAACACAGAAAACCTAGAAGGGCTGGAAAAATCCGTCTTGGTGACAGCCTCCGCAGCCTTTCCAGAGAATATACGGCCACCAGGGAAAGGATGGACGAGGATAAGCACATTGAATTTTATTCCCTCTCGGAAGGTCAGGAACATTTTCCTTTCTACGGCATGGAGGTATCCATCATCGGTGTGTGCATCCGGAATAAGAAAACCGCAGCTATTTACATGGAGCTTCCTTTGGACAAAAGGGAGGATCTGATTAAAAAACTGTCTGCATCGGAAGGAGAGGGGGAAGACACCCAGGCCATGACCATCTTCTCCGATACGGTGACCTCCATTTTCGTAACCAAACCGGAAAAGGGGGAAAAGGTGGTAACCATTGCCCTTATGGACAGTGAAGAAGCGAAGGTTCTTTCCGACAATGAAGCCATTGAAGAAAAACAGGCGGAAGAGGCCAAAGGGCTGGGGCACAAAATCTTCAAAACCTACTTCAATCCGGTGGGCCGCATCAGCCGCCGTTCCTATATTCCTAAAATGCTGGGCGCCGGCATACCGGCTGCCATTCTCTTCTCTTTCACCTGCTTTCGGCCGGAGCTCTTTGAGGGAGACCTGAATCTTTACATCTTCACCTTCCTGGTGGTAGGTACCCTGTGCTTCATTTCCCTTATCAGCCTGGCCATGCGCCGCCTGTCGGACATTGGCCTTTCTCATCTCTACTACTGGGTATTCTTCCTTCTCCTTTTTGGTATTAACCAGCTGGGGGGTCAGTTCCTTGGAAGTCAGCTCATGGCTACCAGGGTGGTGGCAGTGATATTCATGGCTGCCGTGGTTCTTCTGGCGTTTTTCCCCGGAGAAAACAAGAAAAACAAGTACGGCCCTGTGCCGAAAGAGTGATCATTTTGTTATTGGCAGAAGCGCTGATTTTCCCTTCCCGGGAATCAGCGTTTCCTTTTTTCACTTCATAAGGAGGATGGATGACTTTCCCTGTTCCTTTAAGGCAGATGCTTCCTCTTTTGGGAATCACTGTATCTGCCTTTGTATTTAATACTTCTGAATTTATGCCCATTGCCCTGCTTATGGATATTTCCCAGTCCTTTGACCAGACGGAAGCAGAAACGGGCATTATGATTACTGTCTATGCCTGGATGGTAGCCATCCTGTCTCTGCCCCTTATGCTGGCAGCAGGGAAGATGAAGGAGAAGACCCTTCTTCTTCTTACGCTCCTTCTCTTTGCTCTGGGACAGCTGGCCAGCGGCATGGCTCCTTCCTTTCCCCTGCTTATGGGCGCCCGGATCCTTGTGGCCAGTGCCCATGCCATCTTCTGGTCCATTGCAGCGCCTCTGGCAGCGAGACTGGTGGACAAAGGAAAATCGCCCTTTGCCCTGTCCATGGTGGCAGCCGGTACGGCGGTGGCCATGGTTTTTGGCCTTCCCTTAGGACGGGTCATTGGACTGTCTCTGGGATGGCGTATGACCTTCCTGCTTATTGCCCTGGTTACCGCCGGAGCCATGGTGTATCTGTTCTTTGTATTTCCCCAGCTTTCTCCGGGAGAACCTTTCACCCCGGGAGATCTGCCCGGGCTTTTCCGTAACAGGCCGGTGGCTGTTATTTTCGGAATGACCATTTTTTATGCCTCTGCCTACTTCACGGTGTACAGCTATATTGAGCCTTTCCTTCACGCTGTGGCCCATCTGGCTCCTGCGGCCATTACGGCGGTGCTTATCTTCCTGGGAAGTACGGGATTTTTGGGAAGCTTTGCCTTTTCTAAAATGTTCGGCACCTATCCCAAACTGATTATTATGACCGGCGCCTGCGGCCTTTTGGTTCCCTTCTTCCTTCTCCGTGAGGGAGCCCCGTTTTTGCCGGTGCTTCTCTTCTGCCTCCTGGCTATGGGCGTGGTGAATACGCTCTACGGTATAGCCATGCAGTCGGAAATCATCCGTCATCTGTCTA
>ERZ779943.198-NODE-198-length-18149-cov-2.35398_pt1 | contig 18149 bp, 22 predicted proteins | sample MGYA00511027_ERZ779943 | MGnify/ENA primary metagenome ERZ779943 (study PRJEB29588, sample SAMEA2144588) | human gut metagenome | biome: human gut; feature: human-associated habitat; material: faeces | place: Denmark | collected 2008/2010 ...
TATCAAGGCATACGGGATGTTTTCCGTGTGCGAAGTTTGAGTATATAAATCAATGGACGGGGCTGGTATCCCCGGCCATGATGGACGAAGGATTACTCTTTACCTGGTCCCTTTGCATCTTTCTGGCGGTCCTGCCGATTATCGGGCATATCTTTCCGGTCCTGGTCCATGCCGTTTCTGTCGTGATGGTTTTTCATGTCTTCCCGCAGGCGGTCGTTGGAAGGAATCTTCTTTGTGTCCTTCCGGTCCTTTCCCCAGCGGTCAAAATTTTCCATCATTCGGGGCCCGTTGTCTGCCATCCAGCGGTGGTAGGCAGGCAGGTCATTGATGATAAAGGAAAAGGTGCCCACCATGAGCGATATAATGGCAAGAACAGAAGAAATGATGATTTTCTTCATTTTGTTTCACCGCCTTTGTCATGGCCGGTGCCGATCAGGCTCGTTTCAATGGCCCGGCTCCCTTCCCTGGCGATAAGGTAGATGGAAAGGGCTGTAAAGATACCGAAGCTTCCGATGGAGGCCAGGGTAAGGAAACTGAACCGGGGCAGCGGAGTCATGCCGTGGAAAGGAACCAGATTGGTGGAGAAGAGGCCTATCACCAGCCCCGCAGCCGCCAGGACCACGATGGCCATGATGATGCCGGCTGCCGTAAGAAGGCGGGCGGTCATGCGGGCTGTGGCTTCTGCAGCTCCGGGGAGCCGGGGACTCACGGCATCCCAGGTCTTTCCCATTTTGTCCTGCGCATCCTTAGCCATGTCCAGGGCCCTGCTTTTCAGCGGGCTGCCTTTGGCCTTTTCATCCACCACTCCTTCGGACTGGAAGGAATTGTAGATATCCTTCGGACTGCCAAGCTCTCTGGCGATTTCTTCCTCCGAAAGGCCTCTCTTTTTTCCCTCTTCAAAATGGGATTCATAATCGGCCAGGATTTCTTCTACCTCTTCGGTTTTTGCATTTCGGAAATAGTAGCGCAGCAGATCTAAAAATTCTGTTTCATTCATGGATATCGCCTCCTTCTTCCAGTATCTTTTTGACGGCTTTTGTAAATTCGGTCCATTCCCTGAGGGATTCTGTGAATTCCTCCCGTCCGGCGTCGGTGATGCGGTAATATTTTCGGGGAGGACCGTTATGTGATTCCGCCAGGTAGGTATCTACCAGGCCGTCCTTCTTGAACCGGTTCAGCAGGGGATAGATGGTACCCTCCGACATTTCAATGTACTTTGAAATCTCCGTGACCAGCTCATAACCATAGTAGTCTTTTCGCCTGAGCATAGATAGAACCACAATTTCCATGACGCCTTTTTTCAGTTGGATGTTCATGGCTTTTCCTTTCTGAGGAATCCAGGGTTCTTAAGAGGAAATCGTCCTGCCGGTGAGTGAACCGGTAGTCAATTTCTTCGTTGCTAACAATATATCACAAAGTACTTTGCAATGCAAGGTACTTTGTGAAACAAAATGATATATCTGTCAAAATCATGGAGAGAGCTGTTTATGCTAAATCTGCAATGCGGCTTATTCCCTGTTGACGGATGGAAGGAAATCATGTATCATCATAGCCATATCAAAACCAGTACATGCTGTGAACGAGAAGGAAACAGACAGGAAGCTTCAGAGAGCCGGCGTATGGTGAAAGCCGGTGCGGAAAATCTGCGGACTATCACTCGTGAGCTTCCTGATTGAAAGAATTTCCGTAAATCAGGACGGAAGTCCCCGTTACAGGACAGGCCTTCAGAGTATAATGCAGGGTGGTACCGCGATTTCGCCCCTGTCCCATGGTGGACAGGGGCTTTTTGTTTCCTCCCTTCCTATGCCTGGCGGCTGAGAGATAAACCGGAGTGGTACCGCGCCATGCGCCTCTGTCTGATATGTCAGATAGAGGCTTTTTTTATGGCTCCTCCGGGAAGAGTGAAGATTGCACATGTGCTATTTCATCCAAAGGAGAAATGAAAATGATGGACTGGAAAAAAGGACTCAAACTGGCAGGCCTTGGCCTTATGATGACAGCTGCATGTGCAGGATTTTCCGGCTGCGGCGGAAAGGGAGAAGGACAGGGAAGCGGAAAAACCGCAAAGGTAGGCTTTATCAACGGCGTTTCCGGCGGCGTGGCTTCCTACGGCCTGGCGGAAAAAGAAGGCTTTGACATGGCGGTGGATGAAATCAACAAAGAAGGAAAAGTCCACATGGATGTGGAAATGGTGGACACCAAGGGCAATGTGCAGCAGGCGGTGGCGGCGGCCCAGAAGCTCATTGCCGCTAAAAAGGTGATCGTGGTGGGACCTTTGATTTCCGGTGAATACAAGGCGGTGGGGCCCCTCTTCCAGCAGGCGAAGATTCCCCTTCTGGGTGTGGCCACCACGGCGGAAGGGCTTATGGATATAGGGAACTATATGTTCCGGAACTGCGTGCCGGAATCGAAAAATATTCCCCAGACTGTTGAGAAAACCCATAAGCTCCTGAACTATAAGAGAGTGGCCCTGCTTTATTCCAACAACAATGAACACCAGGTGTCCGCTTACAAGACCTTCAAAAAGGCACTGGAACAGGAGGGCGTGGAAATCGTGGCCACAGAAACCTTTGCCGATAAGGACACGGACTTTTCCGCCCAGCTCACCAAAATCCACAATGCCAATCCTGATGCCGTGGTGGTGGCAGGCTACTATCAGGAAGGAGGGCTCATCCTTAAAAAGATGAGGGACCTGGGCATGAACCAGCCGGTACTGGGAGACAACGGCTTCATGTCTCCGGAGCTGGTGAAAATTGCAGGCCCTGCAGCAGACAATGTGTATGTGTCCTCCATGTGGTCCCCGGACAGAGACTCCGAGGCTACAAGAAAATTTGTGAAGGACTTCCGGGAGCGGTATCAGCATGACCCCGACAACTTTGCCGCCTGCGCCTATGTATCGGCCAAGCTGGCAGCCAAAGCAATGGAAAATGCAGGCACCACCACCGATTCCAAAAAGGTGCGGGACGCCCTGGCTCATATCAAAAACTTTGAAAGCGCCGCCGGCCCCATGACCTTTAACAACTCCGGGGACCCGGAAGTGGACCTGGTGCTTCTAAAAGTGGAAGACGGGAAATATAAGGCAGTGAAAGTGTAAGGAATCACTGCAAAAAAGGCAGTGAAGGAATAACTGCTGTTTCTTCACTGCCTTTTTTCTATGAGGGCTTCCTGCCGGGGTGGATGACCATGTGTATCACTGTCATAGGAAACTTTTCGCAACCAGTTTCCTGTCGGTGTGGATGCCCTATGTGTATCATCACCATAGGAAACCCTTCGCAAGCAGTTTCCCGCCGGTATGGATGCCCATGTGTATCATCACCATAGGAAACCCTTCGCAAGCAGTTTCCTGCCGTCATGAATGACAAAAGTGTATCATGCTGCCATGGGCTACACCGTTATGGAAATGACAGTTTCCGCATTAATGGCTTCACCGTCGGGATTTCTGGCGGGCGTAAAGGTCCACTGGCGAAGGGAGCGCTCTATATAGGAAGAAAGGATTTTGAAATCCTCGCCGCTTAAGGCAGGCCCTTCCTTTTCAATCACCGGCGGGGCGCTCATTTTTCCATTCCTGTCTATGGAGAGCTTCACCGTAAAGGAAGGGTGACCGGATCTTTCGGCGGCCTGCTCTTCCTTTTCCTTCATGTCTGCCATCACCTGCTTTTCCGGTGCTGGCGGCACGGATACCATGGCTGACATGAAACGGACGGGAATACGGACAGTCAAAGGAATATCCTTATCTCCCCGGCGGGCGGGACGGAAGGTCCAGGATGCAGCAGAAGAAGCGGCATACTGGTCCAGGACCAGGGAGGAAGAGCTTTCGGCGATTTCCTCATGGGTGACGGCACCGTCTTCATCAATGGCAAGAAGCAGTACGGTGGATGCAGCATGGGGCAGCTGGGAGAGGGCCTCGCGGACAGCGGCGGACTGCGGCAGCATGGGGGCCGACTTCACCGAAGGCGGCACCATCTGCTCTTCTGTGATGGGGCTGCCTTCTTTATCCAGATACACGCCTTCTTTGGGAAGGGCGGCAGAGGCGGTCAAGCCCAGGGTAAGCAGGAGAGACAGGGAGATGAGAATCTTTTTCATAGGGGCTCCTTTGACAGATTTGCATTCTGACTGATGAAATATACATTTTACACATCAATTTCTCCATTTATTTTAATAAATAGGAAAGGGAAGCGCAACCGGTTTTCTATCTGCTGTGGTACAATCATGGCAGATAGCACAGGAAGAGATGATGCAAAGGAGGCCGTCATGAAGAGAGAGGATATGGAAGAGCTCATGAAGGAGGCCCGGAAAGCGGGGGCAGATAATGAAAATGGTGGATGTCACCCGGGTGAAGCGGCAGGCCGCCTGGGGTCATAGAAATTGAAAAGAGTGCTGCGAAGAAGGGAGCTTCTTCACAGCACTCTGTATTCCGGCGCCGAAAGGCACCTGCTTTCTAAGCCTTCTTCTTATCAGAAGAGGGCTCTTTTTTTATGAGGGAAAAGCCGTAGTCCAGAAGTTTGGCTGCTTCTGTAAACCGGCTGTCCATATCCCTGGAATGCATGATGATGACGATGAGCTCATGATTGTCCCTGATGGCGGAGGCAGCCAGGCAGCCGCCTGCGGCGCGGGTATAGCCGGTTTTGATGCCTGTGGCGCCGGGGTAGGTGTAGAGGAGTTCATTGCTGTTTTCACAGGTGAAGATTTCTGCAGGGCGGATATAGCGGATCTGCTTCCTTTTGGTAGAAACGATGGAGCGGAAATTTCGATTTTCCATGGCGTATCGGGCAAGGCGGGCCATGTCCTCGGCGGTGGAATAGTGATTTTCATCAGGCATGCCGTTGGCGTTGACGAAATGGGTGCCGGTCATGCCGATGTCCTTTGCTTTCTGGTTCATCATATCCGCAAAGGCTGGAAGACTTCCGGCCGTGTTTTCCGCAATGGCCGTGGCGGCGCCGTTGTCGGAAATCATCATCATCTGGTTTCGGAGATCCCCCAGAGAGAGCCATTCGCCGCCGTTTAGGGCTGTAGATTCCACGTCCGCTGCCTTTGGGCTCACAGTGACGGTTTGATAGGTGTTTCCTTTTTCAAGAGAAAGAATGCAGGTCATGATTTTGGTCATGCTGGCAGGATATTCTTTTTTGGTCCCGTTTTTCTCGTAGAGGAAACGGCCGTCAGAACCGTCCATAATGACTGCGGCATCGGCGGTGATGTCCGGCGCTGCGGCATGGAGGGGAGAGCAGGATATACAGGTGAAGGTGAGAGCCAGGAGGAACATTTTATATATCATAGAAACCTCCCGTCAAGACTTTGTGCCGAAGAAGTTCAGCAGCACACAGCCTGCAATAATGAGGAATATGGCCAGCATTCCGGTGGCCGTCAGCTTCTCACCGAAAAAGAACCAGGAAATGAAGGTGGTGGCCAGGATGCCCACACCGCTCCAGGTGGCATAGGCCAGGGCCAGGTTCAGGGATGTAAGGGCCCGGGAGAAGGAGAAAAAGCAGAGGCCGTAGGAACCAAGGCATGCCAGGGTGGGAAGGAGGAGGGTAAAGCCATGGGACATTTTCAGAAAGGTGGTGCCGGTGAGCTCCATGGCAATGGCAAAGAACATGAGAAAATAGGCCATGCGGAATTCCTTTCAAGTAAAAAGCCTGCACCTTCCGGCGCAGGCCTGGATAGTAGAAATCAGAGGAAAATATACTTCAGAATGAAAATCACAGTGAGCGCCATCATGAGAGCGCTTACCTTGCTCCTGCGTCCGGTGAGGAGGTTAATCAGGGTGTAGGTGATGGTGCCGAAGGAAATGCCTTCTGCAATGCTGTAGGCAAAGGGCATGGCAATGATGGTGAAGTAGCAGGGAATGGCTTCGGTGGGATCATTGAAGTCAATGCCGGTGACAGCGGTGAACATGAGGAATCCTACGATAATCAGGGCCGGTGCGGTAGCAAAGGCAGGAATGGCCATGAACACAGGGGAAAGGAACATGGAAAGAAGGAAGAGCACTGCCACGGTGACAGCGGTGAGGCCGGTACGGCCGCCTTCGGAAACGCCGGAGGCACTTTCCACGTAAGTGGTGGTGGTGGACACGCCGAGCACAGCGCCTACGGAGGTGGCTACGGCATCCGCCATGAGGGCGCCCTTGATATGGGGCAGCTTGTTGTTTTCATCCAGCATGTTGGCTTTGGAGGACACGCCGATGAGGGTGCCGATGGTATCGAAAATATCAACAAAGAGGAACGCCAGCAGCACCACTACGAAATTGAAGGTGCCTATCTGGGAGAAGTCCAGCTGCATGAAAATGGGAGCCATGCTCTTCGGTTCAAAGGCGGAAAGGCCGCCGGAGAAATTGGGGAGGGTGCTGAAAGCACCTACGGAAGGATCCGGCACATAAAGTCCGGAGATTTCACAGATAACGCCCAGAAGCCAGGTAAAGAGAATGCCCCAGAGGATATTGCCTCTCACCTTCTTCACCATAAGGATGGCCGTGAAAAGGACGCCGATAATGGCCAGCACCACCGTAATGCCGGTGGTATGGAAGGTGCCGGCGGCCATGGCCTGCTTGAAGGAAAAGAGGGAAATCTTAGTGGCAGGATTGGCCACGATGATCTGGGCAGAGCCTAAACCGATGAAGGCGATGAAAAGGCCGATGCCTGCAGATACGGCTTTCTTCAGATTAATGGGGATGGCGTTGAAGATGGCTTCGCGCACATTGGTGAGGGACAGGACGATGAAGATGATCCCTTCCACAAAGACCGCAGCCAGTGCCATTTCCCAGGAATAGCCCATCTGCTTTACCACAGTGAAGGCAAAGAAAGCATTAAGTCCCATGCCCGGTGCCAGGGCAAAGGGGTAATTGGCAAAAACGGCCATGAGCATGGTGCCCAGGAAGCCGGCCAGGGCAGTGGCAGTGAGGACGGCCCCCTTGTCCATGCCGGTGGTACTCATGATAGAAGGGTTGACGGCGAGGATATAGGCCATGGTCATAAAGGTGGTAATCCCTGCCATGATTTCGGTCTTTACGGTGGTGTGACTTTCCGACAGATGGAAAATTCGCTCCATGAGACCTGCATTGTTTTCCATGAATAAGCTCCTTTCGCATTGAAAAGTATTCCGGCGTCTGGAAAAAACGCCATAGAACATTTTTTACGCTTTTATTATATGATTTTTAACAGCTTGAATCAATGAATTTTATCTATTCATGGAATGCAGATATATCATTCTTCCATGAGGAAAAGGAAGTCCTTGGCTTCCTGTGCTACAATAAAAAAATAACCGGCAAAGGGCCGGCGGAAAGGGAGTACATCATGAGTATATGCAACCTGTGCCCCAGGGCATGTAAAATAGAAAGGAAAATATCAGTAAAGGACAAAGGGAATGTGGGATACTGCCGCTCCGCCATGCTTCCCGTCATTTCCAGGGCTGCCCTCCACCATTGGGAAGAACCCTGCATTGCAGGCAGCCGGGGCGCCGGCACCGTTTTCTTTGCCGGCTGCAACCTGTCCTGCGTATACTGCCAGAACTATGAAATATCGGAAATGAGGAAGGGCATCGAAGTGTCCGTGGAGCGGCTCCGGGAAATCTATTTCGAGCTTATCGCAAAGGGGGCCCACAACATCGACCTGGTCACCCCTACCCACTACACCCATGCCATTTTCCAGAGCCTGCGGGACCCGCTCCCCGTGCCGGTGGTATACAACTGCGGCGGCTATGAAAGCGTGCACACCGTGGCCTTCCTTAGAAACAAGGTGCAGTGCTGGCTGCCGGATCTGAAATATGCAGACAGCAGCGCTGCTGCCCGCTACAGCGATGCGCCGGACTATTTTGAAAAGGCCACCGCCGCCATTGAGCAGATGTTCCGCCAGACCGGTCCCTATGACATAGACAGCAGCGGCATCCTCAGGAAAGGCGTGCTCATCCGCCACCTGATCCTTCCGGGACAGGTGGAGAATACGAAGAAAGTGCTGGAGTATGTGGCAGACACCTTCGCTCCCGGCGAAGTACTCTTCAGCCTCATGCGCCAGTATGTACCCTGCGGAAGGGCAGCGGAATATCCTGAAATCAACCGCCCCATTACCGATGAGGAATATGAAGAATGCGAAAGCTATATGGAAGAACTGGGCATCGTAGACGGCTACGTCCAGCAGAAAGCCAGCTCCGACAAAATGTTCATTCCTGCCTTTGATGGTACAGGGGTACTGAAAAGAGAGGAATAGAAAAGGGTCTGTGAAAAAATGGAAATCATTTCTTCACGGACCTTTTTGCTGCATTTGAGCGATGAAGCAGGGAAATTTACAGCCTGGAGGACAGCTGGGAGAAGGGGATGAACGCTCCGGGATGGAGAGGCCGTTTTCCGATTTCCTTTCCCATCCAGATCATGTCATACCAGCGGCCGAATTTATATCCGCACTTTTCAAAGCAGCCCAGGGTTTTGAATCCAAGGCTTCTGTGGAAAAGGGGACTGTCCTTGGGAAGGAAAGGGTCTTCCCCCTTTGTGACGGCAATGCAGGCATAGAGGTTGAATACCTGCTGGGACAGGAGGATGGACTCCAGCTGGCCATAGAGCGCCTTCCCTATGCCCCGGTGATGGAAAGGAGGAGCCACATAAATGGAAAGCTCCACGGCATGGTCATAGGCTTTCCGGGGGTGGAAGGGTCCGGCATAGGCATATCCTGCCAGCCGGCCATCTGCCAAGGCAGCAAGATAGGGGTACCGTTCCAGGGTGGAGGCCATGCGATGCTGGAAATCTTCCAGGGTCGGCAGGTCCTCTTCAAAGGTAATCGCCGTGTTTTCCACATAGGGCCGGTAAATGGAAAGGAGGGAAGGCGCATCTTCTATGGACGCCTGGCGGATGAAAAAGGAAGGGTTACCGGTTCTTTCCATTTCTTTGTTCAGCTTTTTCCATAAACCTTACGCCATCTACCAGGAAGCGGTCGTGGTCTGCTTCTCCGATGTCCCCATTTTCATCGGCAGCAGTGATGTGGAAGGAAATTTTCTTTCCCTTTACCTCTGTTACCGTGGCGGTGACGGTAATCACATGGCCCGGAAGGGTAGGGGCTTTATGGATAAGGGAAATGGAACCGCCTACGGTGGTTTCCCCTTCCGTAAGATGCGGTGCCAGCGCTTTGCAGGCCGCTTCCTCCATGGCCGCCAGCACCGGCGTGGCCAATACGGGAAGGGATCCGCTTCTTACCTTTTCTGCCGTATCCTTTTCGGTAATGGTTCTTGTAATCTGTGCAGTGATTCCTTTAATAATCATAATAAACTCCTTTCTTTTATCAGCATTCCAAAGAGAGTGCTGAATAAAGAATATGAATCCTTTTCATAGTATATGATATAATTATAAGATAATTTATGATTATTTCCATATACGATCTGGAATCCCCTGAAATTTCTTGAGAGGTGCAATTTGGAAGATAAAAAGACAGAAGACACGGGAGAAACGGAAAGGACCCTCTTTCCCCGGAAGGAGGACCGCCGGAAATGGTCAGCCCTGGGAGGCATTCTTTTCGTTCTGGTCCTTCTTATGGCCGGTGTGTATTTCTATGCCTTCGACAGGGTGGGACTTCATGGCACGGCCATGGTGGATGTGCCCCGGAATTCTACAGGCCGGGACATTGCAGATACCCTGGAGAAAAAGGGCGTCATCCGGAGCAGCACCCTGTTCCGGATGTATTCCAGGATTCTGGGAAGCGGCAAGAGCCTGCAGAGCGGGACCTATAAGATGAAACAGGGAATGACGGTGAAAGAGGCCATGACCAAGCTCCGTTCAGGCATGACAGAATCCGTATTTGTTACGGTGCCCGAAGGGTATACAGTACACCAGATAGCGGCTCTTCTGGATGAAGCCGGTGTCAAGGGGGCCGATGATTTTGAAGGAGAGGCCGCTTCCTACGGCCCCTTGAAATACCAGTATGGTCCGTTGCCGGTATCGGTAAAGGCAGAGGGATTCCTCTTCCCGGATACCTATAATATTCCCAAAGAGTATACAGCCCGGCAGATCTGCGATATGATGTACAAGCGCACCGATGACATGCTGACACCGGAGATTCGAAAGAAGGCGCAGGCAAAGCATTTGACCCTCCATGATCTCATCACACTGGCCTCCATGGTGGAAAGGGAAGCCCGGTTCAAGGAAGACCAGGAGCCCATTGCATCGGTGATGCTGAAGCGCCTTTCCATAGGCATGCCTCTCCAGATAGACGCCACCATCCAGTATGCCCTGGGCAGTCCCAAGGCGGAGCTCACCATACAGGATACCCGCATCGACTCTCCCTACAATACCTATACCCATAAAGGTTTGCCGCCGGGACCCATTGGAAGCCCCGGCATGGATGCCATTGAAGCAGTGCTGGATGCAGAGCCGGGAGAGTACCTTTACTATGTAGCCCAGCCTGACGGCCACCACATTTTTACGAAATCCTATGAGGAGCATCAGGCGGAAACGGAGAACATTTATGGGAAATGACTGGCAGGTCCTGAAAAGGGAACTGGAAGACCATGCAGAGAAAAAGGGAGTGCCCATTATCCGGGGGCCGGAGCGGGAGCTCCTCCTCAAGGCGGCAGCCCTGGCGGAGCCCCGCCGCATGCTGGAAATAGGAACGGCCATCGGCTACTCTGCCCTTCTTCTGGCAGAGCGTTTTCCAAAGGCCCAGATCCATACGGTGGAGCTTGATGAAGAGCGATATCACATGGCGGTGCAGGTCATGGAAAGAGCGGGCCTCACGGGCCGGGTCCACTGCATGCTGGGGGATGCGGGACAGGTGATTCCCACCCTTTCGGGGCCCTATGATTTCCTTTTCCTGGACGGGCCTAAAGGGCAGTACCTGAGAGAACTGAAGGCTATTGAGCCTCTCCTTTCCGAAAAGGCTGTCATTGCGGCGGATAACGTTCTCTTCCGGGGACTGGTGGAAACAAAGGATCCTGTGCCTCACCGGTACCGCACCCTGGTCATGAGGCTTCGGGAATATGTGGCTTATGTGAACGAAAAGTATGAAACCCGTATATATGAAGAAGGAGACGGTCTGGCCGTTTCTCTTAAAAAATAGAAAGGAACATATATGAAGAAAATGGAACTTCTCGCTCCGGCGGGAACAATGGAAAAAATGAAAATGGCGCTCCTCTACGGGGCAGACGCCGTCTATCTGGCAGGCAAGGTCTTCGGCCTCCGCGCCTACGGCGGCAATTTTTCCATGGAAGAACTGAAGGAAGCCGTTTCCTATGCCCACAGCATGGGAAAAAAGGTGTATGTCACCGTGAATACTATCCCCAGAAATGAAGATCTGGAAGGACTGGACGACTATCTCAAATATCTGGAATCCATTCATGTCGATGCAGTCCTGATTTCCGACCTGGGAGTCTTCTCCCTCTGCCGGGAAGTGGCGCCCCATCTTCCCATCCATGTATCCACCCAGGCAAGCTCTGCCAACTGGCGCACGGTGAAGATGTGGAAAGACCTGGGCGCTGAAAGGGTGGTGCTGGCAAGAGAAGTGTCGGTGAAGGAAATGGCAGACATCCGTAAAAAAGTGGACATTGACCTGGAAGTTTTCGGCCACGGTGCTATGTGCATTTCCTGGTCCGGCCGCTGCCTTCTTTCCAATTTCTTCACCAACGGCAAAAGGCAGTCCAACCGGGGCGAATGCATACAGGCCTGCCGCTTCCGCTATGCGGTCATGGAAGAATCCCGGCCCGGACAATACTGGCCGGTGGAAGAAGATGAGCATGGCACCTACATTTTCAACAGCAAAGACCTCTGCATGATCGACCACATTCCTGAGCTCATCGAAGGCGGCGCTGCTTCCCTTAAAATCGAAGGCCGCATGAAGAGCGTATACTAGGTGGCCGCCGTGGTGGCAGCCTACAGAAAAGCCATCGACGCTTACTACGCCGAAGGCGGCGCCTACAGGGTGCGGCCGGAATGGCGGGAGGAACTGGAAAAGGTATCCCATCGTCCCTACACCACCGCCTTTGCCTTCCAGAATCCGGACCACAGCGCCCAGGAATATGTGAAATCCCAGCCGGAGCAGCCCTATGACTTTGTGGGACTCATTCTTCCCGATCACGGGGAAGAAGGCACGAACCGGGTGCAGCAGAGAAATCATTTCAAGGTAGGGGAAATCCTGGAATACCTGACGCCCCGGGGCCAGGTGGGCCTTGTGAAAATCACCAGACTGGTGAACCAGGAAGGAGAAGAAGTGGACAAGGCGCCTCATCCGCTGGAAGAACTGACCATGACAGGAGACAGAACCCTTCCTGCTTTCTCCATTCTGAGGAGGCGTGCAAAGAAATGACAGAAGATACAAGGGTATATATAGAAATCCCGCCGAAAGAAGTGAACTACATCAACCGCATTATCGAAGGCTACGAATATCTGGGCGTTCTCACCACCTTAAACGCTAAAAGGGCCACCTGCCAGATCAACTCCACCAAAGACACCAGGGATACGGTGATTGAGGTGCTCACCCATCTGCCGGATGTGAAGGTCAAAATCCTTTCCAGCCGGGAAGAAGCACTGAAGGACTAAAGGAAAACTTTTTCATCCTTTTCCGACTATACCCATAGAGAAGCGAAAAGACCGGAAAAACCGGCTGGCACATCCCGCTGGCGCCCATCCATGGAAAACGGGAATGCCGGAGTTTCCTGTCCTATTCCTCTCTCTCAGCCGGCTGAAACAATCAAAACATACGAAAACTTCCCGCAAATCCTTCAAGGCCCTGCCTGAAGCGGTCACTGGCGCGCCCGCTTTTGGATTTCGGGAAGTTTTTTGCGTGTCCGGAAATGCAATGATTCATACCGATATCAGTCTCTCTGCAGCAGCCCTTTTCTGCCATGGGAAGAAAAAAGAGCAGGCGCCGGCGGGAAAGGTATGGCATCCGGGGGGCCATCCCTTTCCCTTTGCCAGAAATCTCTGGAGCCTTTGCATTTTCCCCTGCTCTGTGTACAATAATAATGACAAAGAATGAAATCAAGGAGGCTTATGATGGATTCTGTGAAGCTGGTACTGGAATATCTGAGGGAATGTGAAGTGTTTTATATGGCCACCGTGGACGGACTGGAGCCCCGGGTGAGGCCCATGAGCGGGGTATGCGAGGTGGAAGGACGGCTCTGCTTCCTTTTCTCCCGCTCCTCTGCCCTCTATCATGAAATCATGGGGAACCGCCATGTGGAAATCTCTGCGGTGCACCCGGACAAGTCCTGGATTTCTCTCCGGGGCTGGCTGAAGGAAGAAGAGGAGAAGGAGACAAGGGACACCATGCTGAAGGCCTGCCGGGATGATATCGAGGATATGGGCCTGGTGGACAGGGAGGATATGGCTGTCTTCAGCCTCCATGGGGGCAGCGTATATCTGCGTGACCGGAATGAGGGACGAGAAAAAGAGCTGGATCTGGGCTAGGCATCATCGATAGCGTCTCCTGCACCGGAAGGTGCAGGCCCTGTTTTGGGACCTGGAGCCTTGCGATTTAATGCGCCATTAATGGCATAAAGTGTTATAATGATTTCAATCTACCCATTGTCATGACAATGGAAATACAAAGGGGGATATTATGGCATCCAATGGACTTATCACTGATTTGTATCAGCTCACGATGACCAATGCTCTTTTCAAGAAGGGCATGCATGAAAGAAAAGTCGTATTTGACCGTTTTTATCGGGTGAATCCCTTCAAGGGCGGCTATACCGTGGTGGCAGGACTGTCCCATCTGGTGGATTTTGTAAAGAATTTTACCTACAGCGATGAGGATATAGAATATCTCCGGAGCCTTCATATTTTCTATCCGGAATTTCTGGATTATCTTTCCCATTTCCATTTCACCGGAAATATTTATGCCATGCCGGAAGGCACGGTAGCTTTCCCGGGAGAACTGCTTCTCCGGTTTGAAGGGACCACCACCGAGGCCATGCTGCTGGAGACAGGACTTTCCATGATTATGAACCATGAAAGTTTGATTGCCACCAAGTGCCGCAGGGTGCGTACCGTAGCGCCGAAGGATGCGCTCATGGAATTCGGCCTTCGAAGGGCCCAGGGCCATTCAGCAGGACTCTGGGGCGCCAGGGCTTCCATGATTGGCGGTTTCAACGGCACTTCCAATGTGGAAGCAGGAAAGCTTTTCGGCATTCCTGTGCTGGGCACTATGGCCCACAGCTGGGTCATGAGCTTCGATACGGAGCTGGAGGCCTTTGAGGAATATGTGAAGCAGTACCATGACAATCTCATCCTTCTGGCAGATACCTATAATGTGCTGGAAATGGGGGTACCCCATGCCATTCAGGTATTCCGGGAACTGAAGGCGGCCGGAAAGCTGCCGAAGAAGTACGGCATCCGCATTGACAGCGGTGATCTGGGCTACCTTTCCCAGGAAGCATCCCGCATGTTCCGGGAAGCCGGTTTCCCGGATGCCATCATTTCCGGATCCAACGATCTGGATGAATACCTGATCCAGTCTCTGAAGGAACAGGGCTGCACGGTAACAAGCTGGGGCGTCGGTACGAAAATCATTACGGCTGACGGCACATCCGCCTTGGGCGGGGTGTTCAAGATGAGTGCCCGTGAAAAGGATGGCACCTTTGAACCGGTAATGAAGATTTCCAATGATGTGAGCAAAATGACAAATCCCGGCATCAAGGCAGTGCGCCGTTTCTACAAGAAGGGCACCGGCAAGATGATTACGGACCTGGTATGCCTGGCCGATGAGCCTTTCCCTGACGGCGGCGATTTTACGCTGGTTACGGAATCAGCCAAGTGGAGGAAGAAGGAACTGAAGGCAGGCACCTATACCTGTGAGGACATGTTAAAGCCTGTCATCCTGCAGGGGAAGGCTGTGAAACTTCCGAGCCTTGACGAAACCATTGCCTATGCCAACAGGCAGATGGAAACCCTGTGGCCCGAATATACAAGGCTTCTGAATCCGAACATTATGGAAGTGAACCTGTCGGACAAGCTGCAGGAGCTGAAAAGCCATATTATTGATGAAGATTTGAAGAAAAAATAATCATGAACTGGAAATGCCTCTCTTCGGAGAGGCATTTTTTTGTCGGTCCTTTCTCTGCTGCTCTCTTTCGGGAGGTCATTTCTTTCCATGGTAGAATTGACTTTAGATAATTTTTGGTATACATTAGTCACATGAAAAATATACAAGATTTTATAAATGATTATGATTTGCTTCAGAAAAGCACTGATTCATAGAGCCTGGTTCTGCCACCCTCTTTGAAACTTTTGAGCACATGGCTGCCGTCATGGTTTCTTTGTGGCAAGCCATGACAGATGTTAAGCAGCGGCCCTTTTATGGCTATTTTCTGAGGAAATAGAAACAGTGAGGATAGAGTGAAAAATTGGAAAGAAGACCGGTCCCGGTTTATGGAGGCGGTGTGTGATCATTTTCCCGGCGGCGTCATGGTATACCGGGATGATGAGGAAAAGACAATTATATTTGGAAATCAGAAACTGCAGCGCATCCTTGGCTGCCGTGATGAAAAGGAATTTTCCGCGCTCACCGGCGGAAAGCTCTCAGGGCTTCTGGAGGAGAATGCGGCCCTGGTGGAGAAGGATATGGAAGACCAGATGAAGGCGCCTGGCCAGAGGTTCCACCTGGTCACCACGGTGTCTTTCGGGGATGGAAGCCGGCGGCAGGTGGATATGCAGGGCTGCCGGGGCGAGAGGGAAGAGGAAAAGGACCTGGTTTTTGTTTTTGTGACGGCGGTGAATGAAGAACTGCCGGTGTATGAAAAGGACCATATTACAGGATTCCCCGGGATGCGGCAGTTCCTGGCGGACTCGGAAAAGATGGTAAGCGAAGGGGGGCCATCCCGAAAAGTATGCCCTTTTGTTTTTTGACATTGTTCATTTCAAGTTTTTCAATGTAACCTACGGCATACCGGAAGGGGACGCTTTTCTTCGTCAGATCGGGAACTGTCTGAAAGAGGTCTTTCCAGGGCATTTCATTTCCCGCTTTGATGTGGACCATTTCATGGTACTGGCAGACAGCGCTGGCGTGGAAGATAAAATCCGGGAGGCCCACAGCCGCATCCGGGCCCTCCGCCCTTCTGCCAAGGTGGACTGCAAGGCAGGCATTTACCAGCTGGGCCGCTGGGGAGCAGACCCCAATCTGGCGGTGACCGCGGCGACCATTTCATGGCTTACTACACGGAGGCCCTGGACAGGAAGGTGGAGCTGAAGGATTATGTATCCCGTCATATGGATGAAGCGGTGGAAAAGGGATACATCAAAGCCTATTACCAGCCCATTGTGCGCACCGTGTCCGGCGCTCTCTGCGGCATGGAGGCCCTGGCCCGGTGGGAGGATCCGAAGAGGGGATTCCTCCAGCCGGCGGATTTCATTTCCGCTCTGGAAGAGAGCCGGCAGATTCATAAGCTGGATCTGGAAATCATCCGGCAGGTATGCGAAAATTTTTCCCGCTGCATGGCCGAGGGCCGTCCGGTGGTGCCGGTATCGGTGAATCTGTCCCGCCTGGACTTCCTGCAGTGTGATATTTTCCAGGAAGTAGAGAACCGGGTGCTGGAGTACAATGTGCCCCGGGACATGATTCATATCGAAATCACGGAAAGACTGCTTAACGCCATGGATTCTCGCATCCGGCAGGGGCTTCAGCGGTTTCGGAAGGCGGGCTATGAAATCTGGATGGATGATTTCGGAAGCGGCTATTCCTCTCTGAACCTGCTGAAGGGCTATTTCTTTGATGTGCTGAAAATCGATATGGCCTTTCTGGGAAGCTCCAGCGAAAGGGCCCGAAAGATTATCAGTTCCATCATTTCCATGGACAAGGGCATCGGTACCCGCAGTCTGGCAGAAGGGGTGGAAACAAGGGAGCAGTTGAATTTCTGAAGAACAGGGGCTGTGAAAAGGTGCAGGGCTTTTTCTTTGGAAAGCCCATGCCCTATGAGGAAAGCCTTGATCACTGCATGCGGGAAGGACTGAAGGTGGAGACAAGGGCCTGGAAGGCCTACTATGATGCCATCGGCATGGTCAATTTCCAGACCGATGAGACCCTGACTCTTCTGGAATATGATGGCCACAGGATCCGATACCTTTTTGCCAACAGTGCCTATATTGATATGATCCATCATGTGGGAGACCAGGACCTTATGGAAGCAGAGCATCATATGAATGATCCGACTCTGGAGCTTTCTTCCATCCTTCGGAAATATTTGGATAAATGCATAGCTGACGGCATGGTGCATGAGCTTGTTTATCTGGTGGGGGACCAGTTCCTGAAGGCTGTGGGCCGCTCTATTGCCCGGTGCAACGGCAGAGCCTACATCAAAATGAGGGTATCCAACATTACCGGCAGCATGACCCATGAGGAGCAGCGGCGGGTATACCAGGTGCTCCATAATGTGTATGCCGTATATGACGATATTTTCCTGCTGGACCGGGACAGGGATACCCTGGAGCCCATGGCTGTCAGCGACGGCGACTGGTCGGAGCATGAAAAAATCCCTCATGCTGGAAACTGTATCAGAAATTATGGACTTCGCAACATTTATGCCGATGATTATGAAAGATACATGGCCTTCATGGATATGGATACCCTGGAAAAACGGATCCAAAAGGCAGGCACCGGATTCCTTTCCGGCTTTTTCCGCACCCGGGTGGAAAAGGGACGGTTTATGTGGATGATTCATACCCTGATTCCCATTCCCCGGACCGGCTATGGTCAGGTGCTCTACTGTATCCATCGTCTTTCCGGAAACCGGGCTGATTTTCCGGAAGGCCTTGCTCTTTCGCCGAAAAATGGAGAAAAGGATATGTTCCAGCCCGGAGAACTGTGGAATTCGCTCATTCACGGAACCAGGCGGGCCTATTTCTGGAAAGACCGGGAAGGACGCTATCAGGGGGCCAGCCGGGATTTCCTCCTTTATACCGGCCTTCCTTCCGTGAGCGCCATGAAGGGAAAGACTTCTTCAGATATGGGCTGGCTCATGGATGACCATGGAGCAAGGAAATTGGAAGGCCGTGTCCTTTCCGGCGCGGCGGTCATGAACCGGCCTATGGACATCATTGTGAAAGGGGTGGCGAAGAGCATCGTTTATGGCAAGGTGCCTGTTTACCGGGACGGGGAAATCATAGGCGTGCTGGGCTGGTTTGAAGATGCGGAGCAGATGGAAAAGGAAACGGGCCGCCAGCCCGTCATGGTCACCGACCGGGTGACCGG
>ERZ779943.206-NODE-206-length-17880-cov-2.61083_pt1 | contig 17880 bp, 18 predicted proteins | sample MGYA00511027_ERZ779943 | MGnify/ENA primary metagenome ERZ779943 (study PRJEB29588, sample SAMEA2144588) | human gut metagenome | biome: human gut; feature: human-associated habitat; material: faeces | place: Denmark | collected 2008/2010 ...
TTCTATTATGAACAGTCGGTTATTTTTATTATTTATCTGCCTTTGCGGCTTCAAATTCATCAATAATTTCCTGTTCCGGTGCTTTGGTAAGCAAAGAAACAACAACGATAAACAGACTTGAAACAATGAATGCTGGCAAAAGCTCATAAAGGCTGAAAATTCCGCCGCTGGCATAGTGCCAGGCTATAACGGTGATACCGCCGGAAATCATACCTGCCATTGCGCCCCATTTATTTGTGCGCTTCCAGAAAAGTGAAAACAACATGAGCGGTCCGAAGGATGCGCCGAAGCCTGCCCAGGCAAAACTTACGATTCTGAAAACGGAGGAATCGGGATTCCACGCGAAAACAACGCCGAGAACGGCAATTGCAATAACGGTTGCCCTTGCGGCAATCATTTTAACCTTTTCGGAAATTTTAAGACGAAGTGAGCCAACCATTAAATCCTGGCTGATTGCAGATGCAGCGGCAAGAAGCTGACTGTCTGCCGTGGACATGGTTGAAGCCAAAATACCTGCCAAAATAAGACCCGCAAGAAGCGCAAAGAACACGCCGTGCTTTGCAAGCAAAGCGGCAATTGCAACGATAATCGTTTCACTGTCTTTAAGAACCATGGAGGATTCGTTTTTGCTCATTGCAAGGCCCACGATACCGATGATGATAGCAACACTCATTGCGATAACCACCCAAATGCTGGCAACGCGCCTTGATGTTTTAATCTTATTGGGATCCTTAATTGCCATAAAGCGAAGAAGGATATGAGGCATACCAAAATAGCCGAGCCCCCAAGCAAGAGTAGAAATAATGGTAGATCCTCCGAAGGGAACCATATTTCCGGCGCCGTCTGTTGTTGATGTTATAGAAAGGTAATGAGGAATTGATTTTGCGTTTTCCGCAACCGCATTCCAACCGCCGGCCGTTTTTATACCAAAGCAAAGAACGGCAATCAAAGCAATTGTCATAATAATTGCCTGAATAAAATCCGTTGTTGAGGCAGCAAGAAAGCCGCCGAGTGTTGTATAAAGAACAATAACAATAGCAGACACGATAACGGCAACATGATAATCCAAACCGAAAAGCGAGGAAAACAGCTTGCCGCAGGTGGAAAAGCCGGAAGCCGTATAAGGGATAAAGAAGATTATAATAAGCAGTGCCGAGGCAAACATCAGCACATGCGTGTTATCCTTAAATCTTTTGCCGAAGAAATCGGGAATTGTAATGGCGCCTATTCTGCTTGAATAGTTGCGAAGCCTTTTTGCAACAATAAGCCAATTCAGATATGTACCGATTGCAAGGCCGATAGCAGTCCACGAAGCTTCGGCAATACCGCAAAGATAAGCAAGGCCGGGCATGCCCATAAGCAGCCAGCCGCTCATATCGGACGCCTCGGCGCTCATTGCAGTTACAAGCGGCCCAAGCTGCCTGCCTCCGAGATAGAAGTCATCAACACTATTATTCTTTTTAGAGCACACAATACCCACGATTACCATTGCCGCCAAATAAACAACAATCGCGATTATTATGCAAATATTCGCAACAGACATTGCCAAACCTCCGAAACATAATATTTTTTATATTAACATATTTAGTGATATATGTCAAAAGAAAATACGCAGGAGCTTGCAAAAACGGCCTATTTTGACGAAATACAGAAAAAGAGACTATAAAAGCAAAAAAGCCCTTGCCAAAAGGCACATTCCGAATAGGAATGTGCCTTATGCAAGAGCAGAAAATTTAAAACACGAATATTACTTATTCGGCGTCATTTTTAACTTTCTTTTTACCGTAATCCGATTCAAGGTTGATTTGCTTTGAATCGGTGTCTGCCTTAAATGCCTGCTCGGGATCGAAATCCTTTTCGGGGAAGATAAGGTTGAGCACGATACCTGCGATTGAAGCGCATGCAAGAGCGGTAAGAGTGATGGTTGAAGAACCCACATGGAAACTGATGCCATTCGTAAGGCCGAGAGCCACAACAAGAATAACAGCCGCAACGATTGTGTTTCTTGCCTTTGAGAAATCGACCTTAGCCTCAACAACATTACGAACACCGATAGCGGAAATCATACCGTAAAGCACAAATGAAATACCGCCTACAACAGCCGTGGGAATGGATTCAATAACAGCCGCAAACTTAGGAGAAAGGCTGAAAATCACGGCAAAATAAGCCGCAATACGAACAACGCGGGGATCATAAACCTTGGAAAGGGCAAGAACGCCTGTGTTTTCGCCGTAAGTGGTGTTTGCCGGAGCGCCGAAAAGAGACGCAATTGAAGTTGCAAGACCATCGCCGAGAAGAGTTCTGTTTAAGCCGGGGTCGTTGATGTAGTTTCTGTTGCAAGTAGCGGAAATAGCGGAAATATCACCGATATGCTCCATAATTGTGGCGATTGCGATGGGAACGATTGCAATGATTGCCGATATTGCGATTGACTTATCGTGAACACCGCCGAAAACGGTTGACGACCACTCAATCGGATTACCGATCCACGGAGCGGCTTTAATTGCGCTGAAATCGATTGCAAAGCTTTCTACGCCGCCTACATTGCCGACAAGAACGGCAACGATATAAGAACCGATAATGCCCAAGAGAATAGGAACAATCTTAATCATGCCCTTGCCGAAAATGTTGAACACGATAACAAGAATAAGTGCAACGGCTGCAAGCCACCAATTCGTTTTGCAGTTATTAACTGCAGAAGGAGCAAGACCGAGGCCGATTGCCATAATGATTGGGCCGGTTACAACGGGCGGGAAAAGCTTCATAACCTTATTTACGCCGACGATTTTGATAAGTGCGGCAACGATAAGATAAACAAGGCCTGCACATGCAACACCGAGACACGCATAAGGAAGAAGCTCCTTATTTCCGCTTCCGTCCGCCTGAAGCGGAGCAACGGCAAGATAACCGCCGATAAAAGCAAAAGAAGAGCCGAGGAATGCGGGAACTTTAAATTTTGTGAGGCAGTGGAACAAAAGAGTGCCGAGGCCTGCAAACAAAAGTGTGGTTGAAATTGAAAGACCGGTAAGAAGCGGAACGGTTACCGTGGCGCCGAACATGGCGAACATGTGCTGAAAGCCGAGCACAACCATTTTGCCTGTGCCGAGCTGGCGGGCGTCATAAATACCGTCCTTACCGATTTTGATTTTAGATTTATTTGCCATTATTTTTCCTCCGAAGCAAGTTACATTTAAAATTAAATACGGTTTTTTGCAAAAAGCAGGCAAAAAACGCAAAGCAAAGCGCTGCACTGCTTTTTATATAAATATTTTCGGCGATTATTTTGTGCCGAAAATTCTGTCGCCCGCGTCGCCGAGACCGGGAACGATATATCCATTTTCATTCAAATGATCATCCATGCCGGCAACGAAAATATCAACATCGGGATGAGCTTCTTTAAGAGCTTCAAGTCCTTCGGGAGCGGCAATCATGCAAAGGAATTTAATTGAACGCGGATTTCTTTTTTTGATTTGGCCGATGGCGTCGATTGCCGAGCCGCCCGTTGCAAGCATTGGGTCAACAACAAACACGTCTCTTTCCTCAATGTCCTTAGGCAGCTTGCAATAATACTCAACAGGCTCAAGAGTTGTTTCGTCCCTGTAAAGGCCGATATGCCCGACTTTTGCAGACGGAACAAGAGCAAGAGCACCGTCTACCATACCGAGGCCTGCACGAAGAATAGGCACGAAAGCGAGCTTTCTGCCTGCAAGCTCTTTACAATGAGCAACTCCGCAGGGAGTTTGAACCTCTATATCCTGAAGAGGAAGATCCCTTGTTGCATCATAAATCATAAGCATTGCAATTTCGTTTACAAGATCTCTGAATTCTTTTGTTCCCGTTTTAACATCACGCAAAACGGAAAGCTTGTGCTGGATAAGCGGGTGATCCATAACCACTACTTTTCTATCCACGCAAACACATCCTTTCAAATTTCATACTTGTTTATAAATCAGTATAAAAATGTTCATACTTTGTATATATTAACACAATAAAGCACCTGTTTCAACAAAATACGCCTTTACAAAACAGTTACAAATGCTTTAAACGATTTTTGCCGCACAGCGAAAAAATTCTATAAAAAGAGCAGCAAAAAAGCATCGAATGATTTTAACGCAAAAACAGGCATAAAAATATCCGCTCCGAAAATCGAAGCGGATAAAAAATTTTACATAAGAGAGCGATAAAGTGCTTTAATCTCTTCAACCGAAGTATCCTTCGGGTTGCCGGGGCGGCAAGCATCGTCATAAGCGCTCTGAGCAAGGAAATCAACATCCTCGTCCTTAACAATCTCTTTAAGGTCTGCCGGGATACCCACATCCTGACCGAGCTTTCTTACAGCGTCAACAGCTGCTTTTCTTGCATCGTCAAGGCTCATTTCATCTACGCCCTCAACGCCCATGGCTTTTGCGATATCCCTGTATTTCTCGCCTGTTGCGGGAGCGTTATATTCCATAACGGTTGGAAGAATGATTGCGTTTGCAACACCGTGAGGTGTGTCATAAACAGCGCCGAGCGGGTGAGCCATTGAGTGAACAAGGCCGAGCCCTACATTTGAAAATCCCATACCTGCAACATACTGACCGAGAGCCATATCCGCTCTGCCTTCCGGAGTGTTGTTTACAGCGTTGCGAAGGCTTCTGGAAATGATTTCGATGGCTTTAAGGTGGAACATATCGGAAAGCTCCCAAGCGGCTTTTGTGATATAGCCTTCAATTGCATGAGTAAGAGCATCCATACCTGTTGCGGCGGTGAGTCCCTTGGGCATTGAAGACATCATATCGGGATCTACAACAGCGATAACCGGGATATCTTTAGGATCTACGCAAACCATCTTTCTGTTTTTCTCCGTATCGGTGATAACATAGTTGATGGTAACCTCTGCGGCAGTGCCTGCGGTGGTGGGTACCGCGATAATAGGAACGCATTTATTCTTTGTGGGAGCAACGCCCTCGAGAGAAATAACATCCTCAAATTCCGGGTTCATAATGATTATACCGATAGCTTTGGCGGTATCCATTGAAGAACCGCCGCCGATGGCGATAATGCAATCTGCGACGGAAGCCTTAAATGCGGCAACGCCGGTTTGAACATTTTGAACCGTGGGATTGGGTTTAATTTCGCTGTAAATTTCATAATCGACAGAAGCGGCATCAAGAACATCGGTAACCTTTTTTGTTACGCCGAATTTAATAAGATCGGGATCGGAGCAAACAAAGCATTTTTTGAAGCCTCTGCCCTTTACTTCACCGGCAATTTCCTGAATTGCACCGGCGCCGTGATAACTTGTTTCATTAAGAACAAAACGATTTGCCATAATAAATCTCCTCCAATTAGTTTATAACGGCATGAAGCCGTTTGGCTTGTACTGAACTTTCATTCATTGAATATTATAAGGCCGAAAAAAATGTTTGTCAACAAATTAACAATTTTTTTACCTATTTTTAAGAACTTTATCATAAACGCGCCATTCGGGCATTACGGCGGAGAGCTCGGCATAAAAAGCGGGCGAATGATCAGGATGAATGAAATGGCAATATTCGTGAAGAACCACAAATTCAATCACCTTTTCATCATAAGCGGCAAGGCGCGAATTCAGGGTTATAACATTGCTTTTACTGCGGCAATTCCCCCACTGACCTTTCATTTTGCGAATTTTAAGCGCGGGCACGGCTTGGCAATAATCGGCAAATGCGGGATAGCATTTTTTGATAATTTCGGGAAATGTTTTTTTCGCCTCGGCGTGAAGCACTTTTTCGTATGCGCATTTACGGTTTTCAAATTCCGCGGAATTTTTAACCGTCATATGCAATTCGCCTTGGCAAAAGGAGAAAGAAAACGCACTGCCCTCGCAAACGCAAAGCACATATTCTTTGCCGAGCACGGAAACGCTGTCTCCGCTCACAAATTGCGGCGCGGCGGCCTTTGCCGCCTCAAAGCGTTTTTTTGCCGCAAGAATTTTAGGCGCATTTTGAAGCACGAAAGAATCGATACGCTCTGTGCAAACAAAACGCGGGGCGGAAACGTACACCTCGCCGCTTTGCTTAATTCGCAAATTTATGTTTTTAACCTTTTTTCGTTCAAGAGAATAACAGATTTCGTTATTCCCGAAAAGCACGCTGCGCACGGCTCGCTCCCCTTTCAATCATAATCACAGAAATAATTTTACACTTTTTCGCCCGATAATGCAAACAGAATAAAGCTTCCGCCGCACCTGCCTGAGCAAGGGCAAATTTCAAAGCAATTTCGGTTTTTGTTACTTTCAGCTCTTCGTTTAAGGTTTGGATTTTGGATTCATACGCAGTAACCTTTTTCTGCAAATCCTCATCCGTTTTGGTTGCTTTTCTCAAATCCTCGATAACTTTATTGGCCGCACTTAACTGTGAAGCAATATTTTCCTTTTCTGTTTCAAGGTCGGTAAACTTATTTTTGCTTGTATATTCGCCTGAAGCCAAATTTGCAATTTTAATTTGCTTATCTTTGTTCGCTTCGTCCGAATTATAAGCATTTACTTTGTTTTCGACCTGTGAGAACAAATTATCACCGAGAATTGATTTTAAAAAGTCCATACTTCTTCCTTTCTGCCTTTTCGTTTTTTAGCCGAGAGTGCGAAGCCCTCGAACGCCAAAAATCTTTTTTATGAGCTCTTATAAAAAAGTTTTTATATGCGGTGTCTTCCGCTTACGGTCTGACAGTTTATATCACTTATCAAGGTGTGAAGATAAGAAAAAAGCACCTTGCATAATTGCAAAGTGCTTCATTCAACTGTATTAAATTTGGGCATAAGAAAAGCGCCATACTACTGTATAGCGCTTTTTAAATTAAATCATCTGGTATTAAATTATCTGTTTTCAAATCTGTGGTAACCTTCAAGCGGGAAATAATATGCGATTTTCTACATTTGTTACACCACAAAATAGCATACCCATAATCCCCAGAAACCTTTTTTGCACAATAGTCAGTATCTTCACTACCACAAAACGGACACACACCGACAGTTCTTGTCTTTGCGAATGTTTCTATATTACCAATCCAACCATTCATATTATTTCACCTCTTTCTTAAGTCGTTCAAAAACTTCATCTTGTATATTATATGCTTCTTTTTCCATATCAGACAAATGTTCTTGGCAATACTTTTTACCATATTTTCTTGAATGTTCAACATGACATTTTTCATGAATAATTGTTTTTATCAATTCTTCTTCATCGACAAACACATTTGGGAACAAGTCAATCCTGCCTATATTATCGTAATCGGTTGAACCATATAAGAATGTTGCTAACATACTTTCTGATCTTTGAATTTTAATCGTCGAACCACTTATATCATAATTATATTTATTACACACTTGTTTTACAGCTTTTTTCTGCATTGGAACTTTCAGTCCTGAAAATGCACCTGAGTTTTTTTCTTTTCTATCAAAGCTCCTAAACATAATTGTATCATCATGATTTAACTTATTCAAGTATTTTTCTTTCCATTCTTGATAATTGCTTGCTTTGATAATTTCGCCTGTATTATTATCCCTGCGATACCGACCACCACCCTTTTCAACATACCATCTCGGCACATCGTCAAGAATACAACGGCAATTACACCTTTAAGCTGCGGGAGCACCCGGCTCTTTAGGATACATCAAACCATTTGAAAAAGGTTCTTCAAGTTCTCGCCATTCTTTATCTACAAGCCGATGCGATTCTCTTGTTTTGCCGTCAAGGGTTGCATTCCATTGCTTAACGGTATCACACCCCATTTGCCTTGCACGATAAGCACAATTTAAATTCGCTTTACATTGCACACGATGCCCTTCCGTTCTTGCTATTCGCTTTGAACGGTTTAAATCGGCTGTTCCCCAATTACTGATATTTCTTGCAATATCGGCATACACCATGCCGGTTGAAAAGCCCCTTTGCAACTCCGATATAACATTTTTCTTCAAGGCTTCTGTGTTTTCAGTTAATCATAAAATCTTAAACAATTATTTAACTAAATAGATTTCTATAATCAGCAAAAAGAGCTATCGGACTTGATGTCTGATAGCTCTTAATCATTTATGAATATTTTATTGTTGCCAAAATGTTGCCATTTTGGGTTGCAAAACTCCCAAATGCCTTGTAAATAGGGCATTTATCGAGGTTGCGGAGTTATTCCCACTCGTTGCCGAAAGGCTAAACTTAACGCATTTTGTTTATAAAATGTATCGTGTAGTCTTCACAGTATTTTGATAATCCATATTATCATACCTGTATGACGAGAATTTATCATTTTCTTATCAGGTGCGATAAAACCGATGGTTGCAAGAAAAGAATAATCGCAACCGGATTGGTTTTACAATTCATATTATACTTGATTTCTTTTTGTTTTGCAAGATGTATTTTAATTTTACGCACATATTTCAAAAAATGTGCTTAAAATTTAATTGATTTTTTTAGTTGTCTCAGGTATAATAAAATCAGCACACAATTACGTATTCGCTGTGCGTGAATTTTATTTAAGGAAGAGGGTGAATGAGTGAATCTTAAAGAGCGAGCAAAAGAAGTGGTTGTAGACAATAATGGCATTGCAAAATCTGCCGACTTTGTTGCTGCCGGAATCAGAGCTGTTGATGTCGTAAACCTGTGTAACGCAGGCTTTCTTAATCGTGTACGACACGGATACTATCAGCTTGCCGAACAAGGTGTTTCTTCAGAAGAACAATTGCTTGCAACACTCATCCCAAAAGGAATAGTTTGTGTTGAATCTGCGTTGTTTCACTATGGTTACAGCGACTTTGCACCACGAAAATGGTCAATAGCTGTGCCTCGTTCAATGTCAAGAACAAAACTAAAAGTCGATTCGCTTGCTATTCAACCTTATTATATGCAGCCTGAGTTGTATGAACTTGGGAAAATCACCGACAACTTCAATGGAGTTGAGCTGCCTGTATATGACCGTGAGCGAACAATATGTGATTGTTTCAAATATCGTTCAAGATTAGATAACGAAATTTTCAACAAGGCTATTAACGCTTATGTAAAGGACAACAAAAAGAATCTGAATAATCTTTCTGCTTATTCCCAAAAATTGCGTGTGTATAAAAAAGTTACCGAACTGATGGAGGTGTTGCTGAATGGCTGATATTGCAGCGTCTGTGCTTACTCGATTAAAGAATAAGGCGCAGGCAAGTGGAAGAAGTTATCAACTTTGCTTACAGCTCTTTTGTCAGGAAGAATTTTTGCGCAGACTTGAAAAATCAAAATACGCAGAAAATTTTGTTCTCAAAGGCGGATTGTTTATCTATTCGCTTACCGAATTTGACAGCAGAGTAACGGTCGATGTTGATTTTTTGCTTCGACAAATGCCGAACACTCCTGAACAACTGCGAGCTGTGCTTGAAGAAATTATCGCAGCACCTACTGAAAATAGATTTGTTACATTTGAGATAACAGATGTTGCTCCCATTGCTGTTGCAAAGAAATACGCCGGTATCGGTGCATCGCTTGTTGCACATATCAAGAATACAAGAACACCTTTCAGCATTGATTTCGGCGTTGGGGATGTAATTGTTCCAAAGCAGGAAAAGCGAAAAATTCCTACACAGCTTGACGATTTTGCTTCTCCGACGGTAAATACATATTCGCTGGAAACGACAATTGCCGAAAAGCTTGATGCAATTCTCGATTTAATGGAATTTTCAAGCCGAATGAAAGATTATTATGATATTTATTATCTTGCCAATAAGTTCGATTTTGACGGTGGAACGCTGACAAAAGCACTTAAAAAGACTTTTGAAAATCGTGGACACGCCTTTACGATGGAACAATTTGAACAGGTTATGGCTTTTGCCGAAAATGATGCAATGCAGAAAAAGTGGAAAGCCTTTACCCGTAAAATTGATACGAAAACCGATGATTACAGCATCGTGCTGAAAACAATAAGGGCATTTTTAACAAAACCGTTTACAGCGGAAATAGATAATATAGGTTTTTCTGGTCGATGGTCCGCAAATCAAAATGAATGGATAATTGGAGGAAGCTATAATGGCTAAAAAACAAAAGAAACAAGAAGCTTTGTCGGTTAGTAGACTTATAAATGAAGTTTTGGTGGCACAATTAAGTATACCTTTTCGCCAAATTGTCAATGATACCACTTTCTCAAAATATACTGGCTCAAAACGTCCCGACATCCTTATTTCTGAATTTGAATACGATGGCACCAATGACGAACAATACATCAAAAACCTTGTCGCATATGCAGAAGCAAAAGACGATTGCAAGGTTGAAGATAAAGATTGGAAAGATGCTTTGAAGCAAGGCAAAATCAAGGCACCTAAATTGGGTTTACCTTATTTCATTGTTACAAACTGCAAAACCACATATTTTTATAATGCGAAAACCTTAAAGCAATTAACACTTAACGGTAATCCTATCCGTGAATTTCAAACTATTGATATTTATAGACTTATCAAGAACAAATTAACCGCAAATCCTGACTTGGATTCAATCAACACTAATGTTGACTCTATATCCACCATTTCAGAAGCAATATTTAATAAGAAACTTTGGGAACTTGCAGGTGTATATCGTGGCATAAACTTCAAAGACAATGTTCAAAAGATTGACTTTACAGTAGGTTTTGTTGCCCTTGAATATTTCGAGGAAAAAGAGGAAATTGACGGCACGAAAGATTCGTCTAAAGTGTACTGGTCAACTTGCAACGATGATGTAGCAGAAAAAGTAAAGAATAATTTGAGCGGTTACATTAGCCGTTTAGAAGATGAAACAACTTTCAAAGAATTTAAAAATGTTATGGAAGTAGTTAGGATTGCAATTAGCGGTGATGGAAAAAACAAACCACTGATTGGCGTAGATGATGTAAAACAAATTTATAGCATAATTGATTCTATGAAGCCCTTGCACGGAACTGGATTTGACTTGTTTGGTGCTGTATATGAAATGTTCGCTTCTTCTAAAGAGAAAAAGGATTTTGGCGAATATTTCACAAGACGTCATTATACACATATATTCTCCAAATTGTTACTGCAAGATGAAGATATTTACAATGAGAAAAAGGAGTTTTCTATTATAGATCCTGCTTGCGGCACGGGTGGGTTCTTAACTGAAAGCTTCAAAGTCTTGTTAAACAATTATGAGAAAAGCGGAACTTTAACAACTGAAGCAAGGGAATTCCTTTCTAAAAGATGTTTCTACGGCGTAGATGTTCGAGATGAAAATATATCAAGAACTCGCTTAAATATGTTTTTGGTTGGTGATGGGCATACCCATATGTATTCGGACAATTCCTTAAATCCGACAAGACAAAACGGGAAAGCCACGCTTAGCAAAAAATACCAGTATGTAATTACAAATCCTCCGTACGGTAGCGGTACAATCAAAGCAAAAACCAACGCAATTTCCACAAACAGAACTGAGATAGCATTTATTTGTAAGGTTATTGATTTGCTTGAAGTTGGCGGAAAAGCGTGTATCATCACCCCTGACGGTGTATTAGAAAATCCCTCATATAAGAAGTTCCGTCAAGAAATTCTTGAAAAATGTGAAATATACGCAATAGTTTCATTGCCAAAATTCGCTTTTGCACCATATACTAAGGAAAAGACTTACGCTTTATTCATTAAAAAGCGTAGTGACAAAGTTACTAAAATACAGGATAAACCTATCTGGATGTATATCATTGATAATGACGGATTAGCTAATTCTGATAAAAGATTTCCCACCAAGTTACGTAATAATCGCAACGGTTGGATGCACGATGAAATATCCGGCTGGGTTAGCACGGACGGCATTGAAATGCCCGGCGTTTTGGAGAAACGTTGGTTATCTTTTGATGATAGTGCCGCCCCTACTACATGGATTGATGAGAAAGGTATTGTGCAAACTGCAAGAAAAGGTGGTAATGTCGATATTAATATAATCGAAAATGATCATTATAAAACTTTATTGCCAGAGTATTATTTGAGACCGTATTCTCCGCACTATATTAGTGAAAATGATTTTGACAATGAATTAAAGCAAATAGACAATAGTATAAGGAGGCTGCTTAATGAAATTTCTTGATGTTTTTAATGAAATTGATAAAGGCAATTACGCTTTAACAGATGAAGCAATTTATGCATCCTTACAAAATGGGGATGAGTTAATACCTTTATACGGTGGAAACAAAGAACATAAAATGACGGATCGAAGAATTTCAGTTTCTGCGAAAACGAAGAAAGGTGCAACAATTAAGATTTTCTCTGGTGAAGGTATAATTATTAGTCTAGATGGCAGTGCAGGAAGTATGACATATAAAAACGGTGAAAAGTTTGCTCTTAATCATCACGCAGGATTTATAACCTTACGCAAAGACGCCGTTGATAAGGTGAACCTTGAATATTTCTCATTATTCTTGCAAAACTTTTATAGAGAAATGGGCGTAAGTGACGGATCGAAAACATTATCATTGGAGCAGGTTTATGCGGAGGAGTTTTCTCTCCCCGATTTTGATATTCAATGTAATATTTTAAATTCTCTAAAAAGTATTAAAAGCAAATTGGATACTCTTGCTATATTAAAAAAACGATATTATTCTTTAATGGATAAAGAGTTAGCAACAGAATATAATCAGTATCAAGCCAAACAGATTAAAATTTCAACCTGTATTGGTTATATGAGCGGAAACAGTGGCTTAACAGAAGAATTTATATATCAAATGTTACAAAGCAATTCGGAACGATTTGTCGTCCTTTCGAGTGCCACCGAAGATAATACAATGATGGGGGAAATCCCCAAGTGCATTATCAACAATCGCCAGTTGAAAGTTTTTGAAGGGCAGGAAGGCCTGTTGGTAACAAGAAATGGTAAGGCGGGGCAGACAAAATATCTTCCCAGTGGAAAATATACAATCAATGATCACGCCTATATTCTCTTTGTTAAAGACACATCGCCATATGAAATCAATCTTAAATGGCTTTCCTTGCAATATAAACAAGATTTTCTATCGTATGCTTCGAACTCGGATAATGGAACTTGGAATATGACGGGATTTTTCGCTTATACAAAATTGGATATTCCGAGTATTGATGAACAATTGTCCATTGTGAAAAAATATGATACTTTGTTACAACGTATTAATACTATTGAAGAAATAGAACGCAAATATTGCAAACTTATATCAAAAGAAATAGCATAAAATAAAGCCAAAAGCGGGGACAGCAACATAAAGTTGCCGCCCCATTTTTACTTAAAAATAAATCAATTCTGCACATACGATTTCCGTCGCTCTGTTGCGTATATTATTCATATTCCGCACCCAGAGCATCATATCGGTTGCTTTGAGTTCTTCGGTTACATTTTCTTTTTCAGCAAGGTTATTTACCAGCCGGAGAAAAAGTTGTTGCGCCTGCTGTTCAATATCTGCAAGATATGAATTGAGTTTACCGCTTGTCAGCAAATTGTAGTAAAGCACCTTATGATTTTGCTTCAAATATCGTTTATGCCTCATTCCCCAAATACCGATATTCGCTTCCTTTTCTTCTTCCGCCAGTAATAAATCGGGCAACATATAGTCGCCCACCTGTGTGTAAGTACCGCCTGCTTTTTCAAAAATTGTCTTTGCCATTTGTTTTACCTCCAAAAATTTATTTATCTTGAGCGTGGATTTTCACGCTTGCGACCTTTGATATTTCTTGCCTGTTCAAGCAACTCATCAATCTGTTTATGCCCGAAAACCTTTCGCAAAAGCTTGTAATCTTTGACTTCCGAACGCAAATTTTCGTTTTCGCTTTTCAGCTTGCTGTTTATTTTCGATAACATTTCGTTCTCACGATATAGGTTGCCATTTGTAATATTTAGCCTGTGGTAATTGTCCCAACCCTCAAAACAATGAGCCAATGCAGTCTTAACCAATGCTTTCAACTTTTGAATAAGCGGCTCTACAATTTTAGTTTTATATGCTTTTGCTGACATAAAACTTTGCGGCTCGGAGAGCTGATATTCGGGTGCATTATCGAGCATTTCTTCCACATTCCTTAAGTTCTCCAAACCATCATCATAGTTTAACACTCGCTCGGATAAAACATTAAATTCAGCTTGTTTTTTCTCGATTTTAGCACCTAATTGTTCAAGTTCTGTCGCTCGCTCTTGCTTTTTGTAATCAAGAACAGACAGATGTTTTTCGTGCGTACCTTTGTGTTCCCACTCAATTCCGTAGCGTTCCATTACAAATGCAAGTACGGATTTTTCTGCGCTCACCCATTGATTCCACTCGGTATCTCCACGAGTTCCGCCTTTGAAACCTTGTGCAGCTAACGCTTGTTTCAGGCTTACTCTCGTATCAAGTCCACGCTTACTGCCGGTTGTGAACGGAACAAAATCAATGTGCAAATGGGGCGTTGCCTCGTCCATATGCAGATGAGCAGAGAACACTTTTAGGTTGGGATTTCGCTCTTGAAATCCCCGATAATACTCATCTAAAACCTGCCGTGCAAGCTGTCCGTTTTCGCTTTCGACGCTCATATTTTCCTTATCGCCAATCTGTAAAATCAGTTCGTGAAACGGCTTTTCTTGCTTTGAGTTTCTGATTTTCTCATAGTAGTTTTCTATTCTGCGGTCGGCTCTTGTCTGCTTTTCGTTGTATCTTTTTAGTGCTTCGTCAAACAATTCGTGATAGATTTTCTTTATCGGCTCGTTACAGTAATCAATGTTCAAATGCGTTCTGCTACCGTCAACATTTTCAGCCTTAAACTTGCGGCTGTTGTGATTTACCGAACCTTTACCCACCATTGCGCTTATCGTTCTTTGCATTATATACACCTCCAATCTCATAAACTTGCTCGCCCTCGGTTCTGTTACTCTTGTCAAGAGTAACGCAAAAGCACTTTTGACAGGCAAGCCCATCAAAAATGCAACCTGCAAGCAGGTTTTGCGCTCCCTGAGAGGCAAAGAGCCGCCTTTGAAAAGGCACTCTCTGCACACTCTGCTAAACTTTTGCTGTGACAAACCGTGACGATGGTGACAATGTTTTAGACCACATCACCGTTCTCGGAGAGTTTGTCACGGTCGTCACACATTGACACGCTTTCTTTCCAAAGGGATATTTTTCGTCCGCTGTGCGTGCGACTCGCTTTGTAATGAATGTCGTAATCTTTAAGCAACCGCCCGCCGTTGATACTAAGTCTTAGCGACAGAACATTAGGCTTAATATCCAATCCAATAAGTTTGCTCAATTCAGAAGCCGTCCCGTCCCATCGGCTACTGTCCGAAGAAAGAACAGTCGATACCTTTTCAAGCAGCGGGTCAGGCGGCTCTGTCCAAACTTCTGTTTCGCTTTTTTCAAATTCCCATATAAGTTTTTGCGGATTGCGAACAAGGTGTATTCGCTGATCCTGCTGATCTCTGCCGGTGACATCAAGCGTTGCGGCATTGGTTGTTCGTTTCTCTTTGCTGGGAACAAAGGCGCCGTCTGCCGCACCGAGCAATCCGTTTGTGCCGGAGATTGTATCAAATTTATCGTCTGCCTGCTGTTTGCGTGTGTGATGGACGATAAGCATTGTTACCTTGTAGCTGTCGGCAAGCGCTTTCAGCTTTGCGACTACATCGTAATCACTGCCGTAGCTGTAATCCGCACCACCTGTCTCTCGAACACGCTTTAGCGTATCTATGATAATCAGTCCGGTGTCAGGGTGTTCCTGAATAAAACCTCTTATTTGGTCTTCCAAACCGCCGTTTACGGTTTTGCTTTCTGTTGCAAAATACAAGTTGTCCGTTCCGTCAGCGCCGAACATATGATAGAGCCTGCGCTGTAAGCGAGGGTAATCATCTTCAAGGGCAAAATAAAGAACGGTTGCATTGCGGACTCTGTAATTCCAAAGCGGAGTTCCAGTGCTGATATGGTAAGCGAGCTGTGCCATCATAAAACTCTTTCCTACTTTCGGAGAACCCACGAACAAGTAAGTTCCCTGATAAAGCAGACCGTCTATAAGTGCGGTTTGTGTTTCGAAATCGGTATCATACAGAGCCGACATTGAAACGGTTTTCAAATATGACGGATCCATTTGTCTCAGCATTTCTCTTTGCATTTCACGAAAACTTTCGTCCAAATCCTTGATATTTTCATCGTTATCGTTTATACTAATGTCAGTACATTTTTGGATTGACTGCTCCGTATCTGCGCCAACAGATACATTCGGGGCGGTCATTTCTTTTTTATCTATCATTCTGATTCCTCCTTTAACCCGCCGAAAATATCGGCTATCATTTCAATTAAGTCAAGTAGTTCGTCATTTACTTCGCCGCCGGCTTCTATTCGCTGTAATTCTGTAAGCACATCGGCAAGCTGATTTCGCAAGGCCTTGAACACTCTCGGATTGCCCTGAACAACAATATCTTTGTGGGTAAGTCGCCTTGTTATATAATCCTGCTTAGTAAGCCCTGATAGTTGTACATAAGTTTCAATTTGCTTATCTTCCTCAGGCGATACACGAAACGCTACGGTTTTGTTTCTCCAGCGGTTGTGATCATCTCTGTTTTTAAGTGACATTTTACTCGCCCCTTTCCATATCTAACTTATCCGCCATTTCAGCCTGCTTTGACGGGAACAAGTGCGCATAGTTGTAAGTTATATCAATGCTTTCATGTCCCACACGGTCTGCAATAGCCGTTGCAGAGAATCCCATATCAATCAGCAAACTAACGTGGCTGTGGCGGATATCGTGAATACGGATTCTTTTTACGCCTGCTTCTTTTGCGCCTCTGTCCATTTCTCTGTGCAGATAGCTTTTTGTAATTGGAAACACTCTGTCCTCCAACCCCACATCGTAAAGCATTTTCAGATAATCCTGCATTTCATCACAAAGGAATTTCGGCAACTGAATTGTGCGGTTACTTTTCTCTGTTTTCGGCGAAGTTATAATATCTCTGCCATTCAAGTGCTGAAATGACTTGTTTATTGTGACAGTCTGCTTTTCAAAATCGAAATCCGCAGGCGTTAATGCCAACAACTCGCCCTCACGAATACCCGTCCAATAGAGCATTTCAAAAGCGTAATAGGATAAAGGCTTATACATCATCACATCGGCGAATTTAAGATATTCGTCTTTTGTCCAAAAGAGCATTTCACGATTTTTCTTTTTGCCCATACTTCCTGCTTTCTGGCAAGGATTTTCTTTCAAATTATAGTACCTGACTGCGTGATTAAAGATTGCAGACAACTGATTGTGAATTGTTTTCAAATACACCGGCGAATAAGGCTTGCCTTTATCATTCTTGTAATTGATAAGTTCATTTTGCCAAGTGATAATTTGCTGTGCCGTTATGTTGCACATTTTCAACTTACCGAAATATGGAATAAGCTTTTTATCAATAATATGTTTCTTGGTTTCCCAAGTGTTTTCTTTAAGTCGAGTCTGCATATCTTCGGAGTAATGTTCAACAAAACTCTTGAAATTCATATCCAAATCTCCGCCAAGCTTATTTAGTTGTTCTCTTTCCCACGCCTGAGCCTCACGTTTTGTTTTGAATCCTCGTTTTTGTGATTGCTTTCGTTCGCCATTCCAATCGGTATAGCGATAGATAACACGCCAAGTATTTGTTTTTTCTTCCTTATAAACAGCCATTGATATCACATCCTTTCTTTTTCGGCTGTACCATAACAAACTCTTTCTAAAAAATACTGTTTGTTTACTCGTCCTGAAATTGTTATAAAGCCTTGTGCTTTTAACTCTTCGTTAAGCTGCTGCACGATTTTATAGGCATAAGATTTTGAAATACCTAATTCGTCGGCAACATCTTGTACTTTCATAAATGTTGTACTCATACTGAAACCTCCTTTCAATTCTTGTTAGTTTGTTTATTTAGTGTCGGAGAACTTTCTGACCGCATTCCGATTTGCCCGAGCGGATAC
>ERZ779943.207-NODE-207-length-17600-cov-2.54973_pt1 | contig 17600 bp, 15 predicted proteins | sample MGYA00511027_ERZ779943 | MGnify/ENA primary metagenome ERZ779943 (study PRJEB29588, sample SAMEA2144588) | human gut metagenome | biome: human gut; feature: human-associated habitat; material: faeces | place: Denmark | collected 2008/2010 ...
GCGGTGCGGACATCGTAAGATTTCCGCCGCTTGAGCGTATCTTGCAGCCTGCCTCCTCAAGAACGGGAATAACTGTTCCGAGGTGACTCTGCACAATTCCTTTCAGCGTAATTTTTGATTGAGTAACAGCCGCAGCAGACATAAGAGTTGCCGCAACTATTCTGTCGGGAATAATTGTGTGTTGAGTGCCGTTAAGCGACGAAACACCGTCTATCACAACAACTCCCTCGCCTGCGCCGCTGATTTTTGCTCCGCAACTGTTGAGATAATCTGCAAGGTCGCAAATTTCAGGTTCGCAAGCGGCATTTATAATTGTAGTTGTACCGTCAGCGGTACTTGCGGCTATCATAATATCTTCGGTTGCACCTACGCTCGGAAACGAAAGAGCTATTTTTGTGCCTTTCAGCCCCTTTGGTGCAGTACAATCTATTACGCCATGTTTTTCTACAATTTCCGCACCCATTTGTATGAGTGCATTCAGATGCATATCTATAGGACGAGGTCCAAGCTCGCATCCGCCGGGGAACGAAAGTTTGACCGCACCCGTCCGTGCAAGAACAGCACCTAAAAAAATAATTGAACTTCTTGTTTTTCTCATCAGAACATCAGGAATGTCATTTCTGCACAATCCGTCAGCGGTAATGAGCATAGTAGTATGAAATCGCTTTACATTACAGCCGAGATAGCGAAGAATCTGCGAGGATGCCTCAATATCCGAGAGAGCGGGACAATTGAAAAGCACATTCTCGCCCTTTGTCAGAACCGAAGCCGCAATAATCGGCAAGGCGCTGTTTTTTGCACCCTGAACATTAACTTCACCGCTGAGCTTTTCCCGTCCCGTAACAAGAAGTCTTGACACAATAACACCCTCCTACATAAAATACCTTTACATTCTATGTATCAGATGCAAAATGTGTTACACAAGACCAAGCACGCCTTTTATAACGGAGTAAATTCTCTCGTTAGCGTCTGTTATAGCGGTTTTTCTTGCATTTTTTGCATATTCGGCAAGTTTTTCGGGATTTGAAAGCATATTGTCTGCCTTTTGCATAAGCAATCTGCCTGTAAGATCCTTTTCTTCAATAATATCGGCAGCACCTGCATTAACAAGCGCCATAGCATTGTGATACTGATGATTTTCCGCAACATTCGGTGACGGAATAAGAATTGCGGGTTTGCCGAGTGCTTGAATTTCGCTAAGTGTAATAGCACCTGCACGGCAGATTACCAAATCCGCAGCCGCCATACAAACATCCATATCATTAATAAACTCTCTTATATCGAGATTGTCAGCTTTTTCAAGGTCACAGCCCTTTTCTTTCAAAAGGTCGGGAAACCATTTTCCGTATTTGCCGTAAGCGTGAATATGTTGGTATCTTCCGTCTATTCCGCTCCTTGCAATTAAATCGGCTACACCCTCGTTAATTTTTCTTGCACCAAGACTGCCGCCGAATGAAAGCACTACAGGTCTTTCGTCAACACCGAGCTTTGCCCGTGCCTCTTCCCTGTTTGCTGTAAGGATTTTACTTCTTACAGGGTTACCCGTAACGGCAAAATCCGCCTTTTTATCAAAATGCTTTTTAGCGTCGGGCACTGCAAGCATTACCTTGTCAACTTCTTTTGCGAGCATTTTGTTTGTAATTCCCGGATAAGCATTCTGCTCGTGAATAACGGTTTTTACACCGAGTTTTGCGGCAGCTCTGATAACCGGGCCTGAAACATATCCGCCTGTACCAATGCAAATATCAGGTTTAAATTCTTTTATAATTTTCTTTGCGTCAATAGAAGAAGTGATTGTTCTTTTTACAGTTTTTACATTGTCAACCAAGCCTTTCGGTGAAAGCTTACGGTTAAAACCGCTGATAACAATGAATTTCATATTATATCCTGCCTGTGGAACAAGGGTTTCTTCCATACCGCCCTTGTTGCCCACAAAAAGAAATTCCGTATCGGGTTTCTTCTGCTTTATAAATCCTGCGATGGCAAGAGCAGGGTTTATATGTCCTGCCGTGCCTCCTCCTGCAAGTAAAACTCTCATTTATATACCTCCAAACACTTACTGCTTTTCGATGTTTGCCGTTCTTGAAACCGAAAGCACAAGTCCCATCTGCGCAAGCAGCATTATAAGCGAACTGCCGCCGTAACTGAAGAACGGCAAGCTGATACCTGTATTAGGCAACCAGTCGGTAATTACAAGAATATTAAGTATTACCTGCAAACCGATCTGTGAAGTAAGACCTATACCCAAAAGTTTTCCGAAATTATCTTTTGAACGAAGTGAAAGTGTAATTCCTCTCCATACAAGAAGTGCAAATATAAGAAGTATGAGGACTGCACCCACAAGTCCGAGTTCCTCAACTACAATAGCAAAAATAAAGTCGTTCTGCGGTTCAGGCAAATAAAGGAATTTCTGTCTTGACTAACCGAGTCCGAGTCCCCAAAGTCCGCCGGAACCGATTGCGTAAAGTGAGTTTCTTGTCTGCCATGTTGTCTGCCACATATCTTCGGTTGTGTATTCAAGCGACTGTCCCCAACCGTCCATACGGCTCATAGCATATGTAAGTCCGCCTGTCATAGCAAGCACAATTACCAATGCGCCGAGAATAATACCGCCTATTGCAAGGTATCTTGTTTTCATACCGCCAATGTAGAGCATAAGGACGGTAAGCATTGCAATAATAACGATACCCGAGTAGTGAGGCTCAAGGAAAAGTAACATTGCAGTCGTACCGAATACTGTAATACCGGGGAGTACGCTGAATTTCGGCAACTGCATTTTATCATAATGCTTACTGCACCAATGAGCAAAGAAAAGTATTGTAGAAAACTTTGCAATCTCTGACGGCTGAATATTAAAAGGGCCTAAAGGAATCCAACGGTGTACGCCTGCTTCGCCTGACGGCACGATAAGTACAATTATCAAAGCAAGGTATGAAATACCCATAATAAGAGGAACAACTCTGTGCAGCTTATTATAGTTAAAAAACGAAATACCAAACATACACGCTACGCCGATAGCGGCAAAAATCAACTGTCTTACAAGGTAGTAGTAACTGTTGCCAAGGCTATAGTATGCAACCGGGTAACTTGCCGAAAACATCATAATCAAGCCTATTGTAAGCAACACAAGAATAATAATGCAGAACGGCAAATCTATACCCATACCCGTTGTAATCCAACCCGGCTTTTTTCTGCGCTTTTTACCTGTAGAATTTGCGGAATTCTTTTTAGGAGCGTTAAAGAATTTCTCTTTCTTAGCCTGCTCTGCTTCAAGATATTTCTCGTCATATATTCTGTTTATATCAGCCTTGAGTATCATATTCAGATACGGAGCCATTCGCAAAACCTCCCGTCAGTCTGAAAAAATAAATTAAGCAACTACACCAAAGTAAACAATCAACGCAGAAATCACGCCGAATATTGCTGTTACTATGCTGAATACGCTTACTATCTTAACCTCGCTCCAGCCACACATCTCAAAATGATGGTGAATAGGGCTCATCTTAAATAATCTTTTGCCGTGGGTAGCCTTAAAGTAGCTAACCTGTAAAATAACAGAGAACATCTCACAAAGGTAAACAATACCTATCGGAAGAAGAAGTATAGGCATATCAACAGCAAAAGCTATTGCACATACAAGTCCGCCGAGGAAAAGTGAACCTGTATCGCCCATAAATACCTTTGCAGGGTGGAAGTTCCAAACAAGGAAACCAAGGCAAGCACCTGCCGATGCCGCACTCCACGCTGTTACACCGAGAGCGCTCATCATACATGCTATTACCATAAAACTTATACATACAAAAAATGTAATTGAACCGTCAAGACCGTCTACGCCGTCGGTAAGATTTACCGCATTGACAATGCCGACAATTACAATTGCCGAAATAATGTAGTAGAAAAATCCGAGGTCAACTCTGCCAACAAAAGGAATTGTTGTTGCAGTGCCGCAGCCTGCAACTGCAAGAATAATAATATAAACAATAGCGGCGGCAAACTGTAAAATAAGTTTTTGCTTTGCTGTCAAACCTAAATTACGCTTTTTTACTACCTTGGTGTAGTCATCAATGAAACCGATAGCACCGTTTGCAAGGGCAAGGAAAAGTCCCGCAAATATCATTACGGTTTCTTTATTAATATCCGCAAAATAAAGGTTTATGAAATTCTTACCGATGCACATATATACAATTGTGCTTATTAATGTAACGGCTGTAATAGCTATAATAAACATAAAGCCGCCCATAATCGGAGTACCCTGTTTTTTCTTATGCCACTTAGGGCCGTCTTCAAGAATAGTCTGACCAAAGTGAAGTTTGCGAAGCATTGGAATTAAAAATGCACCCGCAACCGCAGAAATAATAAATGCAACGAGAGCCGCCACAAAAGTCCAGATTCCATATACCATTAATTATCGTTCCTTTCATACGGGCAAAGGGCTTGAATAATCAAAGCCCTGCCCAATGGTTATTTAACATTGCAGTCCCCTCTGAACCGCAAATTTTAATCGTTCACACTCACCGAAGAACTAAAGGTTACTGTAATCAACGATCCTTCACTAACCATAGTACCCTCTGCTATATCCTGTGATGTACTTACTACACTGCCGGAAGCCGCACCCACAAGGCTTACATTAAGTCCGTATGCACTTGCAACTGCATTTACCTCCGAAACCGAGTAACCGACAAGATACGGTACAGTCACCTTTTCTGCCGTACTTGCCTCATCCGTATAAAGTACAATGTTGCCTCCGCTCGGTATCTGTGATGACGGTGCAGGAATTTGTGAAATTACATTATCTCCATCACCCTTTACAGTTACTGTAAAGCCGTCATTCTCTGCATTTGCAGTAGCTTCCGAAACAGAAAGTCCAACATAAGAACCTGCATATACATCAACATACTCAAGTTCGTCATCCGAGTAACTTGTTTTAATATCAAGATAAGGAAGAACCTCTGTCATAATATTGATAAATACAGGAGATGCTACCTGAGAACCGTAGTATGAAGCACCGTTCGGTGTATCAAAGAATACAAGCATAGCAACCTGAGGGTCATCGGCAGGAGCGTATCCGCAGAAAGATGCAATATAGTCTTCCTTATAGTTACTGATTATTTCCCCACCCTTTTTCTCGGAAGTACCTGTCTTACCTGCTACACGATAACCGGCAACATAACCCGAAGTCGAACCTGCAGTCGATGTGTTGTATTCAAGAATTTCGTTCATCTTATCAGATGTTTCTTTTGAAACAGCCTGGCGCTTAACTGTCTTTTCAACGGTTTTTACCACATTGCCGTCTGAATCTGTGATTTTTGAAACCACATAAGGCTGGAGTACATAACCGCCGTTTGCAACAGCGGCACAAGCTGTAATCATCTGTATAGGTGTGATTTTAAAGTTCTGACCGAATGAACCTACCGCAAGGTCAACTTCATCCATATCTGTAAAGAACTGGTCATCAGCCTCACCGGGAAGGTCAATTCCTGTTTTGTTCGCAAAACCGAATGCTTTATAATACTGTGTATATTTGTTAATGCCAAGCAACTGTCCCATCTGCATAAAAGCAGGGTTACATGAATTTACAATAGCCTCTGTAAAGCTTTGTGTACCGTGGCCTGCAAGGTTATGACAATGAATAGGATCGGCATCAGCGATTGTCATTGAACCCGCACAATAAAATGTACTTGTGTCCGGATTTACAAGACCTTCTTCAAGAACCATTGACGCTGTACACATTTTAAATACAGAACCCGGCTCGTAAGTATCGGCAACAGCCTTATTACGCCACATTGCTGACAAAGCCGCACTTTCCGCTGCATCCTGTTCATTTTCGGGAAGGGCGTCTATTTTTTTCTGTTCTTCGTCCGAAAGCTGATAAGGATTGTTAAGGTCATAACCGTTTGCCGTAACCATAGCCAGAATAGCGCCTGTATTTACATCCATCAATATACATACGCCTTTGTTAAGAACATCATTATCAATGATACCCTGTGCCATATATTTTTCACAAATAGACTGAATTGTTGAGTCGATTGTAAGATAAAGGTTATTACCGTCCTTAGCTGCAACATTCTGCTCATATTGAAAAGGCATTTCAGTACCTATTGAGTTTTTGGCGGTTACGATTCTGCCCGCTGTACCTTTAAGATAAGTATCGTACTCATACTCAATACCCTCAAGGCCCTGTTCATCGCTGCCTGTAAATCCAATTACATTAGACGCAAGGTCGTTATTCGGGTAATATCTTTTGTAGTCATCCTGCAGCTGTACCGCATAATCGCTGCAGTCGTAGTCTTTCTTAAGTTTATCGATAAGTTCAAGAATTTTTGTTCTTGTATCAGATTCAATCTTACGCTTTACAACTACATAGTAGCTGTTCTGCTTTGTCTTTTCAAGCAAATCTGCCTTATCAAGTCCGAGAATTTCAGAAAGACCGGAAGCAACAGCTTCTCTCTGCTTATCGGTATCTATATTCGCAGGCGACATAACTACCTGCCATACAGATGCACTTTCCGCAAGCACCTTGCCGTTTGAATCATAAATCGTACCACGCTTTGCGGGGAGTTTTCTGTCCATAAGCTGTTGTTCAACCGCAGCCTGCTGCAATTCTCCGCTCTGTATAGTGGTAAGATAACCGAGTCTTGCAACAATTGCGCCAAAACCGATAACAAGAATAAGTACAATAAGAACTGCCGTTCTGTGTCTTAGGCGCTGATTAGGACCCTTTGCGGCCTTCTTTTTCTTTTCTTTTTTAGTAAAATCGTTTTTCTCCAACAAAATTTCTCCTTTCAACCGCAATAGCCTTATAAAAATGTAAATATTTTACAATAACTGTTCTATACCGAAAAAAGAGCCAAGACACAGTCTTAACTCTTATTCCTCCATAACATTTGTATTAAGTTTGCCGTTATGTTATGACCAAAGATTTGCTATTGAGCTGATAAACTGAGTAAAGAGGTTTTCACTTTCCGGAGAAGTAACCTCTGCCTTATCTCCACCCGATAGTGAAACAAATTCTTGCTGAGAACTTGATGCTTTGGTCAAACCAAGCTGGTTTTCGGCATATTTTTCAATGTCTGATGAGCTAAGCTTTGCCTGCAAGCTCATTTCTGTCTGTGTGTAAACACTCTGTGCATTTGAGAGTGTTTCTTTTGCGGTAATAATCTGCTGATTTAACTCTGTGATTCTTACCTGTCCTATAATAATTGTTGCAATAATCATTGCAACTGCCGCACCGCCGATTGTACCGAGTGCAACCTTAAGCGGATTGTGTCTGCGCTTTCTGATTTTATGTAATTCCTCTTCCGGCAGAGAAATTACTTTTTTACCGGTCTTTTTCTTAGGTTCTTTTACCTTTTCTACTTCTTCGTCACGCTTTGGCAAAGGAGCTGCTGAAGCCTGGTCAAAAAGACTCAAATCATAAGCTGCGTTTCTGTTTTCATATGCCATATTCTGCACCCTGTGCCTTTCCGATATCATTTATAATAAAACACACAATATACTCATTTTTCAAAACGAGCAAAATATTTCACAAATTTAACATTTTAAAAGAATTATACGTATTTAAAGCACGATAAATCTTCTTTAAAGTCCTATATTATGCGTACATATAGTAATTGCAGTATAAAAGAGCTACTACTAATAGTATCTGTAACCTTATTTACAGCTTTGTTATATTTTACTACAATTTAGCTCATTTGTCCATAGCTACCAAAGAAAAAACTATATTTTTTCGCATATTCTCAACTTTGCACTTCTCGCCCTGGGATTTAATTCCAATTCTGTCCCATTTGCACAAATCGGTTTTCTGGTAATGAGTTTTGCCTTGGGCTTATTGCCACATACGCACACCGGAAAATCTTTCGGGCAAGTACATCCCTTACACCATGATGCCATTTTTTGCTTAACAATTCTGTCCTCAAGCGAATGGAATGTAATAACCGCAAGCCTTCCGCCCGAACCGAGCATTTCAAACGCTCCGTCAAGACCTTTGTTAAGTGCTCCGAGTTCGTCATTTACCGCTATTCTTATAGCCTGAAATGTTTTTCTTGCAGGATGTCCTTCTCTTCGCACTTTCTGTGGAACATTCTGTTTGATAATCTCGGCAAGCTGTAAGGTAGTTTCAATTTTCTTTTCTTCTCTCGCTTTCACAATACCCTTTGCAATGGAATCCGCAAATTTTTCTTCACCGTAGGTGTAAATAATTCTGCGTAATTCTTCAAAAGGAAGCGAATTTACCAAATCTGCGGCTGTTGTACCGCTTTGGCTCATTCTCATATCAAGAGGAGCATCCTCGTGAAAAGAAAATCCCCGCTCGGCTGTGTCAAGCTGATGAGAAGAAACACCGATGTCAAGCATAACCCCGTCAAGTCTGCCAACGCCTCTTTGCTTTAAAAGCTCGGCAATGTCTGCAAAGTTGCCCTTTATGATTATTGAATTTTCATTTTTGCAAAAACGCTTTGTAAGCGTTTGGATAGCATCGGGATCACGGTCAATTGAGATAAGTTTACCTGTAGTAAGGTGTTTTAGAATCTCACTGCTGTGTCCCCCACCGCCTGCAGTACCATCGGCATAAATGCCGTTTTCTTTAATATTAAGCCCTTCGATGGTTTCATTGAGCAGAACGGGAATATGATTAAATTCCATAGCTTGCTCCTTATCCGAATGAAAGGCTGCCAACTGCGTCGGCAAGCTGTTCCTTCTGTGAATTTACATAATCCTCAAACACTGACTTGCTCCAAATCTCAATACGATTATTAAGACCGATTACAAGAGCATCGCTGTCAAGCTTTGCGTTCTCCCTTAAAGTTTGCGGAAGCTGAACTCTGCCCTGTGAATTAGACGATACTTCAACAGCGGTTGCCGTAAAAGTATATTGGAGAATCATAGCTTTGTTAGCGGGCAGCTGCATAATCTGTGAACAGAAATGCTCAAAAACTTCCTTAGACATAACCTGAATACAAGGAGTGCCAAAGCCCTGTGCAACATAAAAGGTATCTCCAAGTTCATCTCTAAACTTAGCAGGCAAAACAACTCGTCCTTTTGCATCGATTGAATTATTAGACATTCCGGAAAACATTTTGCCCACCTCCGTTTAGAACTGAATTTCGGTTTTTTGAGTATCATTCAGTCACTAAATGACACCTTATGCCACCGTTTGCTATCATTATACCCCATCAGCTGATAAAAATCAAGATAAATATAGCACAAAATGAAATAAAATTTACAAACCTAAGTAATATTTTTCAGATTTGAAATTATTTTTACCTTATTTTAATTTATAATTCTCAAGCGAAATTATAATACAAAAAAGAGCCGCAAAACCTCCATAAAATCTGGGGTTTTGCGACTCTTAAGAGCTTTGTTGTAACCTTTATAAGCAAAAAGGTTACAAATTCAAAACATTTGTTCCAAGTATTTTAACCTGATAATATATAGTTTTTTATAATTGTGTCACTATGTGACACCGATTACTTGGCAAACTGACTTTCGTACAGATTCTTATAGAAACCGCCCTTTGCGAGAAGTTCATCGTGAGTACCCTGCTCAATGATATTACCGTCACGCATAACAAGAATAGCATCGCTTTCCTTAATAGTAGAAAGCCTGTGTGCAACAACAAAGCTTGTTCTGCCCTGCATAATCTTTGCAAAGGCTTTTTGAACACGAATTTCCGTAAGTGTATCAATAGACGAAGTAGCCTCGTCGAGAATAAGCATTGTCGGATTGGAAAGCATTGCTCTTGCTATACAGAGCAGCTGCTTTTGTCCCTGCGAAAGGTTACCGCCGCCCTCTGAAATCATAGCGTCATAACCATCCGGCATTCTTCTTATAAAGCTGTGCGCATATGCCGCCTTTGCAGCCTCAATAACTTCTTCGTCTGTAGCGTTCGGATTGCCGTACTTAAGATTTTCCATAATAGTGCCGCAGAACAACCAACTGTCCTGCAAAACCATTCCGTACAGCTTTCTTAGCTCGTCACGCTCCATATCTTTTATATCTACACCGTCAACCGATATTTTACCGCTGTCGGTATCGTAGAATCTCATAAGAAGATTTATAAATGTTGTTTTACCGCAGCCTGTAGGTCCTACAATTGCAATGTGACTTCCGCTCTTTACATCAAGAGAAAAGTTTGTAATAAGAGGCTTGTCTTTTACATAAGAGAAGTTGACATTCTCAATTTTAACATTGCCTTTGCAATTTTCAACTTTAATTGAATCAGGCTTATCTTTTGGTTCGTCTTCGGCGTCAAGCACATCAAATACTCTTCCCGCCGCCGCAATAGCTGTCTGCAATTGCGTAAGCACGCCCGTTACTTCGTTGAACGGCTTTGTATATTGGTTTGCATAGGTTAAAAAACACGAAAGCTGTCCGACCGAAAGTGTGCCTGCAATTGCTGTAATTGCACCGAATATACCGACAGCCGCATACACCATTGCATTTACAAATCGTGTGCTCGGGTTAGCAAGAGCACCTGCAAACTGTGCTTTAAAGCCTACCGTGTAAAGTTCTTGGTTGTATTTTTCAAAATTTTCAAAAGCTCTGTCTTCATATGAAAAAGCCTTTACAATTCGCTGATTGCCCACATATTCCTCAACATATGAGGAAATATCGCCCTGCAGCTGCTGTTGTCTTGCAAAACGGTTATGTGTCATTTTACCTATAAAAGCAGCCACAAATAACGAAAGCGGAGTAAGGATAATTACCGCAAGAGCAATTCTCCAGTCAATTATAAACATAAATACCATTGTTCCGAGAATTGTAACAATACCCGAGAACAACTGCAAAAACATCTGTGAAAGGCCGTCGCCTACGGCATCAACATCATTGATTACTCGGCTGATAAGGTCACCGTGCGAGTGTGTGTCAATGTACGATAGCGGCACATCGTTAAATTTACAGAAAACATCTCTTCTTAAATCTCTTACTGTTTTGTATGAAATTACATTTGTAAAATAAGTCATAGTCCACTGGAAAATCGCAACACCGGCAACACCGACGGCTATATAAATAATTATTTGAAGTACATTTTCAAAATTAACATTGCCTTTATCTATAATATTATCAATGGCATTACCTGTAAGTACAGGAATATAAAGGGTAAGCGAAACGCTTATAATCGCACTTAAAATAGCAAGTGCAAGCAATCCTTTGTATGGTTTTATATATTTTAAAACTCTTCTTACTACTGATTTTTTCAAACTTCCACCTCCGATTTGCTAAGCTGTGAAAGGCAGATTTCCTTGTAGGTTTCGCAGTTTTTAAGCAATTCTTTGTGAGTGCCCTTACCTACGAGCATACCGTCGTCAAGCACAAGTATTAAATCAGAATTCATAATTGTTGAACAACGCTGTGTTACAATTATAACCGTCATCTCATGAGTGTACTGACTAAGCGCTTTTCTGAGTGCCGCATCTGTTGCAAAGTCAAGTGCGGAAAAGCTGTCGTCAAGAATAAGTACCTTTGGCTGTGCCGCAATTGCCCTTGCAATGCAAAGTCGCTGTCTTTGACTGCCGCTGAAGGTTTTACCGCCCTGCTCAACATGGCTGTCAAGTCCCATAGGCAGCTTTGAAACAAATTCATAAGCCTGTGCGTTTTTAAGCGCAGTAATAATATCTTCATCCGAAAGGTCAGGATTTTCCCATTTCATATTGTCACGGATAGTTCCTTTAAAAAGTATTGACTGCTGCGGAACTATGCCAATCTGTTTTCTTAACTGTTTGAAAGAATAATCTTTAACATTTCTGCCGTCAACCTCCACGCTTCCCTGTGTTACATCATAAAAACGAGGAATAAGGTTGATAAGCGTACTCTTACCCGAGCCTGTACCGCCGATTATACCTACAGTTGAGCCACGCTTGATTTCAAAGCTGATTTTACTAAGCTCATCATCACCGCCGCCATAACTGAAAGAAACATTGTCAAAAGCAATCTTCGGTGTGTTTTCGTCTGTATTTACAGAAATAATCTCTTTTGTGGTTTCTTTTACGCTTGGCTCCGTTTCAAGGACTTCGTTGATTCTTGCTGCCGACGCACTGCCCTTTGTCATTAAAAGCACAAGGTTTGCAACAACTATCATCGCAAGCAAAATCTGCGTCATATAGCTTACAAGCGCAATAATATCACCCGTCTGCATATTACCGGCATCTACATTAATACCGCCGAACCAGATAATTGCAATAATCGCTACATCCGTTACAACATAAGTTGCGGGATTAAGCAGAGCGGAAAGTCTACTAATACGAATTGAAGTAGCTGCAAGATCCTCCGTAGAATTATCAATTCTCTCTTTTTCGCTTTTCTGCTTTGAAAAAGCTCTGATAACACGGTTACCTGAAAGGTTTTCTCTTGAAACAAGTCCGATTTTATCAAGTTTTTTCTGTATAAGGCTGAAAATCGGAATACTCTTTGTCATTACAAAATAAAGTATAAGACCGATAATAACGGCGGCAATTATAAAAATAATTGACATTCTCACGCTGATTGTCATTGCCATAATAATTGAGCCGATAACAATAAACGGTGCTCTTGTGAGCAATCGTATAGTCATTGCAACCATCTGTTGTGACTGGTTTACATCATTTGTAATTCTTGTAATGAGTGACGGTGTACCGAGTTTGTCAAGTTCTGCGTGAGAAAGTGAGTTGATGTGAGAAAACAACGCTCTTCTCACCTTTGTACCAAAACCTTGTGAGGCTTTTGAAGCAAAATACTGACACACAAGCGCACTAAGCAATCCCGTTGCCGCAAGCGCAACCATTACAAGACCCATACGCAGTACATAGCCTTTGTCGCCGTTGGTGACACCGTTGTCAATTATATCCGCCATTACAAGCGGAACAATAAGCTCAAGTATTGCCTCAAAAAGCTTACATAAAGGGCCGATAATACATTCTTTTTTGTAGTCCTTCAAAAATCTTCTGAGTTTAATCATATTTTCCTCTCAATTTGCCTTTCTTAAATTTAACCTTTTAACAGTATAACATTATTATTTTACATCAAAAAAATTCATATATCAATATTCGCAATTGAAAATATCACTTTTCAAAAATTCATCAATACATTGTGCATCACTTTATTGAGTTTATCGGGTATTTATGTGATAATATTGTAAAAAATAATTATGTTTTCAACAAAGGAGGTACTTACAACGGAAATGTTATTTAAAAACGGTAAAATGAAAAATATAAGCAAATCACAGGTGCTTACATTAAAAGACGAAGTTGCTTATCAGGACGGAATGGTAGTGAGCAAAACCCTTGTACAAAACGATGCAGTAAGCGTAACTCTTTTTTCTTTTGATAAAGGCGAGGAAATCAGCACTCACGAATCGGGTGGCGACGCATTTGTAACCTGCCTTGACGGTGTCGGAAAAATTACTGTTGACGGCATTGAGTATATATTAAAAGAAGGTGAATCAATCGTTATGCCTGCAAAACACCCTCACGCAGTTTTCGGTGAAGAACGCTTTAAAATGCTACTTGTGGTTGTTTTTTGATTTTAGGTTTTTGGATAAAATTATGTTTAGCGGAAAGCGGCGGTTAATTTTACAATTGTAATTGACCGGCAAAGTATTCTGCAAACCACTAAATTTATCAGGCTTCAGCAATTCTTTTTAACAAAATATTTAAAACAAAAAACAGCAGTTGTACCGACAAAATTCGATACAACTGCTATTTGCTTTTTAAAACGGATTTTTTTATTTCAGTTTTAAGACGCTCAAGCGGAGTGTCTTTTTTATCTATAATCTCTTGTGCTGAAAGAACCTTTGGAGGTTTGATGCGCCGGGTTGTGAATGCATTTGCATAGTTATATTCTCATGCTGGATAAGCGCAAAAAGCTGACTTAACGACACACAGTCATCAATGGCTTTGATAAGCTCTTTTTTAGGCTTTTTGGCATAACCTGTAACCTTTGCAGCATTCATAATCCCTACTCCTTTCTTTAATGTGAGCCATATTGTTGCATTATACTGTTCTATTATACTTAATTTTCACAATATTTTCAATATAAATTTTGACTTATTTTATTTACAGAAATTTATTTTTGTGTTATCCTGTCATTAATAAATACAAAATAGGAGTTAATATGATGAAAAAAATTAAATACATACTTATTTCGGCACTCCTCGTAAGCACAGTTGCACTGTCAGGCTGCATAGGCAAGAGCGAAAGCACTGCCGAACAAAGTTCCTACACCCCCACTCCTACAGATACAACAGTAAAAACCACAGGAGAAAAAATTTTAATAAACGATTCCACTCTCGGAGAAATCTGGATAACAGAACTTGCCAATGTTCCAAAAAATACCCTCGATAAAAATAATTTTTCTGCCGACGCTAACTTTAAGTATTACAATGTAAACGGTAAAGCGGCATCAACAGAGGGTGTAGATGTTTCCGATTACAACGGAACTATCGACTGGAAAAAAGTTAAGGATTCGGGCATTGACTTTGCTATGATAAGAATCGGCGGCAGAGGCTACGGCACAGAGGGAACTCTGTATCAAGACGAAAATGCAATAAAAAATATTACAGAGGCAAAAGACAACGGCATCAAAGTCGGTGTTTACTTCTTCTCCCAAGCAATTAATACCGATGAGGCTATTGAGGAGGCAAACTATGTAAAAGACATTCTCGGCGACATCAAACTTGATTATCCCGTTGCTTATGACTGGGAAATTGTAAAAGATGATGATGCAAGAACCGACAATGTTTCTGCTTACGAGGCAACCGAATGTGCAAGAGCATTCTGCCAGACCGTAGAATCAAACGGCTATACCGCATCTATTTACTCTCCGAGCCGTGAACTTTATTTTAAATATGACCTTTCAAGATTAAAGGACTATGACATTTGGTACTGCGAATACAGCGACACGCCTGAATTTTACTATCAATTTTCGATGTGGCAATATACAACCGCAGGTAAGGTTGACGGTATTGAAGGCGAAGTTGACCTTAACATTTGCTTTACCGGTATTGCAGACTACGCTTAAAACTATTAAATAAGAAAGAGGTTTTTTATAATGGAAAGAATTGCAAGCTTTCAGGTAAATCACGATACACTTGAACCGGGTGTTTATGTATCGAGAATTGACGGTGACATTACAACATACGATATGAGATTTATTAAGCCGAATACTCCGCCGTTTCTGCCTAACCCTGTTATGCACACTATTGAACATCTTTTTGCAACATATTCACGCAACAGCAAATATGCGGATAAGGTAATTTATTTTGGCCCTATGGGCTGCAGAACGGGATTTTATTTTCTTGTAAGAGATATGTCGCAGGAAGATGCCCTTGAGCTCATTAAAGATACTGTTTTTAAATGTAAGAATCACACAGGCGAAATTCCAGGAAATACTGCCGCAGAGTGCGGAAATTACAAGGAACACGACTTTAACGGTGCTATTGAGGCATTAAATAAATATTACAATAAGTTAAAAGATTTAACAGTCGATAACTTAAAGTATAATTAATTTTGAGAATTATTGTATCTGTTGCATAATATACGCTGTTAGATTTGTGCTAATTACTGGATAAGATTACGGTTTTTAATTCTTCTATTGCAATTTTGTTACTATTTGTTATAATAATAGTGTTAAGTTTGTTACAAGAATGTAACAGTTAATGAGATAGGAGAAATTATTTTGAGTACAAAGTTCATTGGCAAGGACGGCTACCAAGAAATCGAGAGTCTTCCTTTTACAAGGCGCAAACCTCAAGAGCTTAATACCGCTCAGAAAACTGTTCGCTTTATAAAGAGAGCAGCTGCGCTTGCAGCAAAAAAGTTTAAAATAAAATCAACAAGAAAAGTAACCGTAAAAAGAAATGTTACAAAACCTGTTATGCAGACAAGCTCCAAACGAGCTGAAATCTGTTATTTTGACAGACGATACAGCGCTGCAAGACAGGGTATAAACTTTAATGATACAGATAATCCAACATTAAAGCTTGTTACCGCAACACGCTATAAAAATGACAGAAAATACGCTCACGCCGCACCTGTTTCAAAAGCAAGTGTGCATAAGGCAATCAAGAAGAAAGCTATGCTTGCATCTGTTGCCTGCCTCACTGCCGCTATGATAGGTTTTGCATCGGGCGCAAGTGCACTTTCCGTACCGCCGACAGAAAAGAAAGCGACTGTACAAAGTGCCAAGTCTTCGGGATACTCTTATGTTGACTATACTTCAAATGAATTTTCAAGCATAGCTACAGCAGATGAGGCAACCGATACTGCGGAAAAAGCTGTTACAAATGCAGTTTTGAGCAACAATATCGGCGCTCAACTTTCTGCACTTTATATTAACGGCAAAAAAATCGGTGTTACAGGAGAAACATCTGCCCTCGGCAATGCGTTAAATAAAATTTTATTTGACGCTAAAGAGGGTTATGACGAAAATACTACCGCTGATTTTGCAAATACAGTAAAAATTATCAACGGTAAATTCCCGAATGAAACCGTACTTACGGCAGATGAAGTTCTTGAGCTTGCTAAAGATTATCTTTATGTGGCTGTTACTACTGATGTTACCGATACAATCAGCCTTAATTACGATACCCAATACGAGTATGACGATTCAAAGAGCAACACCTACAGCGAAACCAAGCAAGAAGGTGAAAACGGCGAGGCTGAAGTAACCTACAAGGTAACATATATAAACGGAGAACAGACAGATTCTGTTGAAACAGCAAGAAATGTTACAAAAGAGCCTAAGAACGAGATAATTGTTCAGGGCACAAGCGAAGCTCCGTCATACGATGCAACAGGTTCGTTTATGTGGCCTCTTCCCTACACCCACAACATTGTAAGCTACTACGGCTATCGTTGGGGCAGACTTCATTCAGGCATAGATATTTCAGATGACGGAATCGGCGGTCAGGACATTGTAGCGGCTGACGGCGGCACAGTAACATGGGCAGGATATGATGATTCAGGCTATGGCAACTATGTTATAATCGACCACGGAAACGGATATTATTCATTGTACGGTCACTGCAGTTCACTTGCAGTAAGTCAGGGTGACAAGGTATATAAGGGACAGACTGTAGCCTATGTAGGCTCTACAGGCGACTCCACCGGCGAACATTTACACTTTGAAATCAGAAGAAGTGAAACAGACCGCCTTGACCCTATGGAATTTCTTTAAAAATTTAGGCAATATCACATTAATTGTGGTATTGCCTTTTTAGTTAATTTTTTATTAAAACAGTTCTTTTAAAAGTCTGGGTAAATTATGGTTTTTATTACGAGATGATAGTTTGCAAAGTAATAATTTTCTTGTTCCCGACAATAACTTAGAAACAGTCGGGAATTAAAAGTATTAAGATTGCCTATGCTTTCTGATCGGACAAAGAAATTTAGGTCGAGCCTTTTTAAAGGCTCGTGGGTTTGGGCAACGCCCAAGAAAGCTGTTTTTATTACAAATTATCAGGCACAAACAGCAACGCTGTTTGCGTGCTTGCACATAGTTTGAAAAACAGGCGACAGCCTTTTATAAAAGAAATGATTAACTTTTCATTATATATCGAATGGCTTTCTTGTTGCTATCGCACTTTTAAAGGCTAACGCCGTTGTGTTCAAGCCGCCAAACAGCGAGCT
>ERZ779943.221-NODE-221-length-16907-cov-1.97033_pt1 | contig 16907 bp, 16 predicted proteins | sample MGYA00511027_ERZ779943 | MGnify/ENA primary metagenome ERZ779943 (study PRJEB29588, sample SAMEA2144588) | human gut metagenome | biome: human gut; feature: human-associated habitat; material: faeces | place: Denmark | collected 2008/2010 ...
ATCCCCGCCATCGGCAGGGGACGTGCATATATTTATGCGAAAGAAGATGGCACGAAGGTACGCATGACAGTAACTGTCAAAGAAAAATAAAACTACAGGAAGCAGAACAAAATTATGGTCTGCATGACAGACAATCTGCGGATCATAACCAAAGGGACAATCAGCGAAAGATATTGATGATGCATATATACAATGATATAATTGAAAGAAATGATGGAGAATCGGAGAATAATATTATACGGGGAGGAAGGATTATGCTGAGAGTAGATTTTACATTTGACAAAAAAATAATAGAGAAAAATGGATATACAATGTCAAATATTTATGAAACTATAAAAATGGAATTTGGTAAAAAAAATATTTCATGTGTGGCAGAAGGAGAAGTCCTTTCTTTTGGCGCTGGAGAAAAGAAAAACGATTTTTCTGATATGTGGACGATTATTATGCGCCTGACACGTTCTAAGTGGTTTTTGAATTATGCAACATCCTGCACATGGAACGAAAATAATAAAAGTGAAGATGTTTTAGCGCAAATAAAGAGAAAACAGATGATAAGTGCATAATATGGAAAAGCTTTCCCAAAAGCTGCCATGGTTATATCTTTGTATGAAGGAGGAAAAATGAATTCGGTAGAAAATTATGCCATACGCTACTTAGAACCAAAGGATGTGAAGGATCTGGATCAGTACAACGCGCTGCTGCGCTATACCTTTCAGGTAACGGAGGATGAACTGACGGCAACCGGATGGAAAGATGAAGAGATCAAACAGTCGAAGTTCCCGGTACTGGAGCGTGCGGATGTGCTGGGATGTTTTGATGGGGATACCCTGATTTCCCAGTTTGCCGTATATCCATTGAAAATGAATATATACGGGGAGGTATTTCCCGTTGGATTTGTTACGAGTGTTTGTACATATCCGGAATATACCGGGCAGGGCATTATGAAAAAACTGATGTATCAGAGTCTGGAACATATGAAACAGCAGGGAAGACCGTTTGCCCTCCTGTATCCATATTCCATACCGCTGTATCATCATCTGGGCTGGGAGATTATATCCAATAAAATTTCTTTCAATATCAAGGACCGTCAGATTCCAACGAAAGTAAAAGCACCCGGATATGTACGGCGTGTGGACTGGGACAATACCGATTTTCATGAGCTGCATTCGCATTTTGCGTCGATTACGCACGGCTGTCTGTTCCGGAATGCACTGGCGTGGGAGGAATACTGGCGCTGGGATGAGGACGATACGAATGTGGCAGTTTACTATAACACCAAGGACAAGCCATGCGGATTTATGGTCTATCTGATCAAAAACGATATCATGCATATCAAGGAAATGATTTACTTAAACCGTGAGGCGAAAAAAGGGCTGTGGGAGTATATCCACGCGCATGATTCCATGATCGATGCGGTGCATGGCTATACCTATTTCAGCGAACCGATTGCGTTTGAGATGGATGATGGGGATATCAAGGAAACGATCCGGCCGTATGCCATGGGACGGATTATTGATATCGAGAGCTTTTTACAGGATTATCCATGTGATCCGGATGGCGGAACACTGTATATCGAACTTGAAATTGAGGATCACCTGCTTTTGTGGAACAACCGCAGTTTTCGGCTCTGTTTTTCCGATGGAACATGTATGCTGACCGATGAACCGGCAGAGTATAAGTTAAAAATGGAGATAGGTACGCTGACTACCCTTTTACTGGGATATAAAACGGCTGAGCGTCTGTATGCCCTTGAACGCATTGAAGGAAAGCAGGAAGCGGTAGACCGTCTGGATGATGTACTGTTTCATAAAATTCCATATATTTCCGATTACATCTAAAAAATTCAGCATGGTATGTTATAATGGAAAGTGAAAATTACCGGGATACCGTTCTGCAGATACCGGTACTGGATGATTTTCGGAATACATAAGGGGACTACTTATAAAAACAACAGAAAAAATGAGTTTGGGAGGCAAAGGATTATGAAATCAGTACGGACAAAGCTTATAGCATCTATTTTGATCTGTTCTCTTTTTACATCGGTGCTGATCGGGGTGATTGCAATTTCAAATTCTGTGCGGACAGCCGGAAAAGATGCAATGACCATGATGCAGCTTACCGGGCAGAAGAAGACCGAAGAGATCAATTCCACGATTCAGAAGATTGAGCAGTCGGTGGATACGCTCAGTGAAGTTGCAATGAGTAATTTTGACTATGATTCGTTCCGGCAGAGCAAGGATTATGCGGATACATACACCGAGACGGTACAGCAGGCGGTGCTTGATTTTGCAAACCATACAAATGGGGCAGTGACGGTATATCTGCGGTATAACCCGAATTACTCCAATCCGACATCCGGTGTCTTTGCACAGCGCCAGTCAGTTGACAGTGAACTGCAGTGCCTGACACCGACGGATTTTTCCATGTATGATGAAAGCGATGTGGAGCATGTCGGCTGGTATTATCTTCCGGTACAGGCAAAGGAAGCTATCTGGATGTCACCGTACATGAATGAAAATATCAATATTTACATGATCTCATACGTTGTACCATTGTTTGCGGAAGACGGAACATCGATCGGTATTGTCGGTATGGATATTGATTTTTCACAGATTACTGATCTGGTGGATGAGACAACCGTATATCAGTCCGGCTATGCATTCCTGACGGATGCTTCCGGTTCCATCATGCATCACAAAAATGTGGATGAGGGTACAGTCATTACCGATCTGGACAGCTCCTTGAAAAAGGGTGCAGATTTTCTGGCAGAGGATGGCAATCAGGGGAAAACCTTAGAGTATACTTACAAAAATGTAGACAAGAAGCTGGCCTTTTATAATCTGGACAATGGCATGAAGCTGGTGCTTACGGCACCGGTGTCGGAGATTTATTCCGAGGCATACGGACTTGCAAAGATGATTATTCTTGCAATGATTGTTGCATTTATTCTCTCGGCAGTGATTGGTATTGTTATGGGTACCGGCTTAACAAAGCCAATCCGTCAGCTGACTTCTGTGATTGAGCAGACCGCTGCATTGGATTTCCGCCCGACAGAGGCTGGAGCAAAGCTGCGGAAGCAGAAGGATGAAATCGGGGATATGGCAACAAAGATCCACGATATGCGAAAGAAGCTCCGGGCGATGATGGAAAACCTGCAGCAGACGCAGCAGGTTTTGGAAACAAATACCGGAAATTTAAACCAGCTTATGAAACAGAACAGCGCTTATGCGGAGGACAATTCGGCGGCAACGCAGGAACTGGCAGCCGGGATGGAAGAGACCAGTGCAAATGCGGCGCACATTGTGGAAAACGTTGGAATTATGAGAGAAAGTTCCGACAATATCCAGCGGCTTGCAGAGGATGGAAAAATTCCGGACAGATCCAGGAGCGTGCCGGAGAGATGGAGCGGATCAGTACGGAGTCCCGCCACAAGACAGACCAGATGTATGCGGTCATGAAACAGAAGACGGATGCCGCTGTGGAGCAGGCGAAATCCGTACAGAAGATCAATGCGCTGACAGACAACATCAAACAGATTTCTTCCCAGACAAACCTTCTGGCATTAAATGCCAATATTGAGGCAGCCAGGGCTGGTGAAGCGGGCAGGGGATTTGCGGTTGTTGCTTCCGAAATCGGTACGCTGGCTAAAAACAGTGCCGATTCCGTTGCCTCCGAAATCGGAGATCTGGCAACGCAGACACTGGATACCGTTTCCACAATTGACGAGATTGTAGGAGAGGTCAACAGTTCGGTTTCCAATATGACCGAATGCCTCACAACGATTATGGAATTTCTGGAACAGACCGTTCTTGGGGATTATGAGCATTTCGCACAGGTGGGGGAGCAGTATCATGCCGATGCGGACACATTCCAGCAGATCATGCAGCAGACAAAAGAAGCAGTGGATGCATTAGAGCAGCACATTGGAGAGATCTCTTCTACCGTATCAGAGATCAACTCCATGGTGGAACAGTCCACAGACGGAATCAGCGGTATTGCCGAGAAATCCGGCAGTACGCAGAACCTTGTAACCGAGGGTTACGACAAGCTGCAGGAGTGCACACAGTCCGTCAATGTGATCCGGGATTTTGTCGCGCAGTTTCATTTGGATTGATAATTGTCCGAAGATAAGTTAAGACGTGGTTAGCATAGACTAACATGAAAGCCTCTAAATATAGGAAAAGGAAATTTTACATCGGAAACGAGGAAAATTATAATGAAGAAAACATTAAAACCGGAAACCACAAAACCACAATATGTTGTGACAACAGACATTACTTATGCGCAGGTTGATTCCTGGTTTGGTCATTGCCGGAGAGATCTCAAACTGGATCTCATCTATCCGGAGGACGGGGAAGGAAAGACATATCCATGTATTGTATGGATTTGCGGTGGCGCATGGCAGCGCATGGACAAAGCAGCGCATCTGGCATATCTGGGCACACTGGCGCAGGAAGGGTTTGTTGTTGCCAGCGTAGAGTACCGGACATCCAACGAGGGAACGCATCCGATGCAGTTGTGTGATATCAAGGCAGCAATCCGATATCTTCGTGCATATGCAAAAAGATATCGGATTAACAGTGAAAAATTTGGTGTGATGGGAGAATCTGCAGGAGGATATCTGACATGTATGGCAGCACTGGATCAGGATAAAAAACTGGATACAGGTGAGTATCTGGAGTATTCCAGTCAGGTTCAGGCGGCCTGTCCGTGGTATCCGCCGACCGATGCGTCCCATTTTCCATATGATGATGTGGAAAAGGCAGCCATGTCTTCAGAGTCGCTGCTGATGGGATTTAATGTTATGACACATCCGCAGGAAGCTTATGAGAATTCCCCGGTTTCCAAAGTGACACCGGATGCGCCGCCATTCCTGCTGATTCATGGAACCAAAGACAGTACCGTGCCTTTTTCGCAGAGTGAGGAATTGTATGATGCGTTAGAAGCAGCCGGCTGTGATGTGACATTGCTTGCGCTTGATGGTGCAGAGCATGCGGACCTGATGTTTTTCCAGGATGAAGTATGGCAGCAGATCATTGCATTTTTTAAACGGACATTATAATAAGTGATCTGGTATCCGGATAAGAAAAGGTTCAAAGATTAATTGATATGAAAAAAACAGCAGATAACATTCGTATAATAGGAAAATCCGATGGCCCGACATCCGTTTTTATTGCCGGAAAAGACAAAAAGAAAACGTTAAGACAGAAGATAGAAAAGAGCATGTATGACTTCCGGCGAAAGCGTGTAATTAAATTTCTGAGGGCAGATTCGCACTCCGTGGATGAGGTGGCAGATTATGTGGTCAGGGAACTGGGGTATACCGAAGTAAGTTCATCGGATGAAACATACCAGACAGAATATTCCAATATGCGCGCATCGTTTCTGTTGCAATATCGTCCGGAACTGCTTGGAGATCTCACGGAGCCCCAAAGACCACAACAGTGGGATGAAAAAAGCGTGATGGAGTTTATGAAGCAGATCGAACAGAGAACCGAGGCTGCGCGGGCAGTTCCAAAGACAGAGTTTGATATTGATTTTCATCTGTACCGGAAAACAGGCTGGGATTTTGAGATGAGTATATCAATAGAAAAAACATATGAAAGTTTCAGTGGCTCCGCATCCGGCTCGACGCGGGTGATGCGCAGATATGGGGCGGATTTCCGGAAGGTGTACCGGTATTACGGCGTTTCGCAGGAGGATATCAGGCAGCATACGAAACGGTTTGAGGAAGTGGTAAGACAACTGACGGTCAGGTAAAATGAGGGGCAATGGGGAGTGGTTGAAGGACATATACAGAAAAAGTTCTTGATTATGTCCTTCTTTTTTATATAGTTGGGACATATATAGAAAAAATTGTTTTGTATGTCCCACAAGACAGTACTAATGGGACATCGTAAATGATTTTTTGTCTATATGTCCCGGTGCTGATGGAGAGGGGGACATAACAAGAGACTTTTCCACTATATGTCCCGGTGTTAGAGGAAAGAGGGACATAACAAATAACTTTTTGTCTATATGTCCCAGTGCTAGAGGAAAGAGGGACATAACAAGTGACTTTTTTTGGTATATGTCCAGCATTAGAATGCAAGACCCGGATACTTAATGTAAACAGTGGACACAATGCCGAATGAATGAATCCATATCGTATTGTATCCGGCATGACATTTTAAAGGATGTTTTGCTCAAGAATCGAAGCGAGGTGCGCCATATGCTGTTAACAGAATTTGATGAAAAGAAATTTGCAAAGTCCATGTGGAAAGAGGGGCATGAGGAAAATTTCAAAACGGGGATATTCCATTCAAAAATGGCATTAGTTAGAGCAGCCTAACCAATGCCATTTTCCTGTTTCACCTCCACGAATTGCGCAACTGGAACGGGAAAACGAACAGCTTCGGGCAGAACTCGAAGTATATAAAAACCGCAATACCGGCGGGAGGAAAAAGCATGACGAAGCATGGATGACTTCTTACCGGGATTTTGCTGTAAAATATGAGAGTGGGATGACAATTATGGAAATCGTTGCAGAAGGGGAGATCAGCCGCAGGACAGCGTACCGGTATAAGGCCTATTACGATGAGCTGCAGAAAAATAATAGATATAAAAAAAGAAACGAGCAAGTCCTGTCAGGCATAAACCCTACCCGGTAAAAACCCATTTCTTAATAAAGAATACCCCCATTTCATTTTACAGTCAAGTAATTTTTAAATTTTACTGTATACAGATGGTTCCTGTTCACCTAGCACCTAAACAGAAAAGATCATCTGGATAGCAGCAAAAAACACAACAAGGAGAACCAATTGAATTTACTCGAAACATTAAAACACTATTTTGGATACGACAGCCTGCGGCCGGGCCAGCAGGAACTGATGGACGGAATCCTGCAGGGAAAGGATGTCCTTGGCATTATGCCGACAGGCGCGGGGAAATCCCTGTGTTATCAGGTTCCGGCGCTGATGCTTGAGGGAATTACGCTTGTGATTTCCCCACTGATTTCGCTCATGTCAGATCAGGTCAAGGCATTGAATCAGGCAGGTGTGCATGCAGCCTACATCAACAGTTCCCTGACGGAAAACCAGATACGCGTGGCACTTGCCTATGCAGCGCAGGGAAAATACAAAATTATCTATGTGGCACCGGAGCGGCTCAATACCGCGCGTTTTCTCGACTTTGCATATTATGCCGACATTTCCATGGTGACAGTGGATGAGGCACACTGTATTTCACAGTGGGGACAGGATTTCCGGCCGAGCTATCTTGAAATTGCGGATTTTTTAGCAAAACTGCCAGACCGTCCAATTGTCAGTGCATTTACCGCGACCGCCACAGAGCGCGTCAAGCAGGATATCACCGCAAGTTTGCATTTGCAGAATCCGGTGACAGTCGTGACAGGATTTGACCGTCCAAATCTGTTCTTCCGTGTGGTCAACCGCAAGGGCGGAAAAGAGACGGACAACAGTATCTTAAATTATGTGAAAAGGCATGAGGATGAGAGTGGAATCATCTATTGTGCCACGAAAAAGAATGTGGACAGTGTGTATGCCCTTTTGTTGCAATATGGCATTGCGGCGGGGCGCTATCATGCAGGTCTGTCTTTAGAGGAACGGAAAAGGAATCAGGATGATTTTACTTATGACAGAATCCGTGTGATGGTTGCAACCAATGCATTTGGCATGGGAATCGACAAATCCAATGTGCGCTATGTGCTTCATTACAATATGCCGCAGAGTCTGGAATATTATTATCAGGAAGCTGGCCGTGCCGGGCGCGACGGGGAAGAAGCGGAGTGTGTGTTATTTTTCTCAAAACAGGATATCATGATAAACAAACGCCTGTTGCAGTACAAATCCACATCCGGGCAGGTATCCGATGATCCCGTGGTGCGGGCGAATGAGCAGAGGAAACTCAATGAGATGATCCGTTACTGCGAGACCGATGAGTGTCTGCGCCAGTTTATCCTGTCCTATTTCGGGGACAACAGTCCGTGTACCTGTGAAAAATGCAGCAATTGTGTGGTTGTGGAAGATGAGGCGGAGGAAACTTATATCCAGACCGGAAAAGAGAAGAAAAAGGCATTGCAGCTTGCTGATCTGACACCGGAAGGGCAGGAACTGTTTGAGCAGCTTCGCAAATGCCGGACGGAACTTGCCGTGGAAAAAGGTGTGCCACCGTATATTATCTGTTCCGATAAGACATTAAAAGATATGTGTGCCAAATGTCCTGTGGATTCCACCGCGATGGCAGTCGTGTACGGAATGGGTGCACAGAAAATCGAAAGTTACGGTGCGCGTTTTATGCAGGTTATCACAACATTTTTGAACGAGCATGGTGGAGATACCGCCACAGCGGAGGCATTTTCCGGCATGACAGTAGATACCACGACAGCAGCTCCGGCAAGAAAAAAGAAGCTGCCATTTTATATCGCTCCGGAAAAACTTGATGAGGTGGAACTGACCGACACCTGTATGCTTTCAGAACTGACAAACCGGATCAATGCGCTCTGCGAAGAGAACGATCGAAAGAAACTGACCGCTTCATTTATCAATCAGCTGCTTGTGGAAAAAGGATATCTTGAGGAAACCGTGCAGGGAGAAGAAAAGATAAAGCGTGTGACGGAAAAGGGAAGAGCCGTAGGAATCCGGGAAGAGGAGAGACAGGCAAAATACGGAAGAAATTATTATGCACTGATTCACACTCGGGAGAGCCAGCAGATGATTTTGGAGGAACTGGGGAAATATTTGTTACAGTTTACGCCAGCAGTATAATTGTCCCCTGCTTTGTGTTATACTAAAACAAAAAGATAAAGGACAGGACATTCTATGAAAAAAACAGGAATCATGACAGACAGCCACAGTGGAATCTTAGAAAACGAAGCATCTAAGCTGGGGATTGCCGTACTGCCAATGCCTTTTTATATTGATGAAAAATTATATCGTGAAGGGGTGGATATTTCCAGAGAGGAATTTTATGAAATGCTTCGTAAAGGTGCGGATGTGGCAACATCCCAGCCGTCACCGGAGAGTGTGATGCATATGTGGTCAGCCATGCTGCAGGAATATGAAGAACTTGTCTATATTCCGATCAGCAGCGGTCTGAGCGGTTCCTGCATGACGGCACAGGCAATGGCACAGGAGGAGCCGTATGCAGGAAGAGTATTTGTTGTAGATAATGGACGCGTGTCTACGCCGATGCACCGTTCGGTTCTCGATGCCGTGGAGCTTGCAGAGAAAGGATACCGTGCACAGAAAATTAAAGACATTCTCGAAAAAAACAGACAGCATATGGTCATTTATGTGGGGCTCAGCACGCTGACATATCTGAAAAAAGGTGGACGGATCAGTTCTGTTGCTGCGGTGGCAGCAGATGTGCTGAAGATTAAGCCGGTTATGAAATTTGGTGTGGGAAAGTTAGATGTCTATCAGAAGTGCCGTGGAATGAAAAATGCGAGAAAAGCAATGATAGACGCAATGAAAAAAGAATTTGAGACGAATTTTAAGGAGGCTTATGAAGCAGGAAAACTATATCTTATGGCTGCATCAAGTTCTACCGCAGAAGTAACGGAAGAGTGGATACGGCAGATCAAAGAAAGCTTTCCGGGTATGGATGTCATGTGCGATAATCTGTCGCTGGGGCTGTCCTGTCATATTGGACCGGACGGGCTGGGAATTGCCTGCTGTAACAAAGCAGAATAGTATTTTAGAAATTTATCCGTGCGATAAAAGCGTTAAAGAAAATGATGCGGTTCTTTCAGAAGGGAAAACGTTCGCCTGCAGGGAGCATTTTTGTGGGATATCAATATACCCACCGCAAAAAGCGATGGGTATCGTAACCGGTTTATTTGCCCCGTGATGCAAAAAAGTCATCAATTGCCGCGTGCAGTTTCTGAGGATTCATGCTCTTTAATAAATAACCATCTGGTTTTAAAGACATGACATTTTTTACGGTTTCTGCATCATTTTTTCCAGTCAGAAATATGATCGGAATATGGTGAAATTCCGGATCTTCCCGAAGCATCTGCATGATCTGGCTGCCGTCAACGATTGGCATGGCATAATCCAACAGAATCAGATCCGGGGTGTTTAAGGTCAGGTATTTGATCGCCATTGCACCGGAGTTTGCCAGTACAACCTGATAGGTGTCTTCGAGCAGAGCCTTGATTTTGCGCAGGATAATACCGGAATCATCCACAGCCAGAATCGTGCGTTTTTTCAGCTGATAGAAATCGTTCATCTGTGTGCAGACATTATCGACCATATCGCCCACCGTAATCGGGCGGGTGAACACATCCATGACCATCTGCTGTGGGAGGGTCTCCCACAGCAGTTCCAGTTCATCTATGTTTCCCATGATAAATACCGGAGTCTTGTTTTTTATCGCCTGGTCAACCATTACTTTTACGCTGACCGCTTTTTTTAAAAGCTCCGGGCTTGTGCAGATCAGGTAACCACTTGGTTTTTCCGAGATGACAATGCTGCTGGCTTCTGCTATCGTTACAATTTTTACTTTGACATTTTGTTTTTCAAAAGCACTTTCTAATGATTGTGCGAGATAACTTTGTTCCTCCATCAGGATGAGAAATGGGCTTTTTATTTCGTGCATGATGTCTCTCCTTCTATTGTAATAAATTGACCATTGTATCAGTTAATTTCATAATTTCTTCCATTTCCACATCTGCAACGCAGACACGCAGCTGTTCCATCAGGTCTTTGAGCTTATCCGGTGTCTGAAACGTATCCATGGTTTCCATGGCATGATCCACGCCATCCATGTCAAACTGTTCTACACGCTGATGCATCTGCTCAAGAACGGTAATCCAGTCATCAGAAGAAACTTCCTTTTTGCTGCTTTCGTTATCTTCCACATAAGGACGCAGGAGGGACTTAAGACTTCGGTACATGGCAAGCATCGGTCCTGTTTTTTCTTCAAGTGCAGCAAGATTTTGTGCATTTCCATACATTTCCAGTTCCTTTGCAGCTTCGGACAGACCGGGGGCACCGATCAGCAATGCGGAACTTTTTAATGCGTGGACTTCAATCGTATAATCCTTTATTAATTGTTCCTTTAGACATTGTTCAATCTTTTTGGATTTGCTGTCGATGGTGTTGTAAAAAATCTGTATGATCTGTTTTAATGCTTCCTCCGATCCGCAGTAGGGCAGACCGTTTTCGAAGCGGAATCAGGGGTTTCAGAATATGAAAAAATAGATCTGCAGGCATATGAAAAACAGGCGGATAAGCTGGTAAAACAGTTAAAGAAATATCAGAAAGATTATGAGTATGTAACGTTTGAATCCAATATTCATGGGGATCTGCGAAAAACGGATGTGGAAAGAATCCGGAAATTCTTTGAAACCGGGACTTAATAAAATTTTTAGAAATTTTATTAGCACTCCTACTTGACGAGTGCTAATAACGTGCTATAATAGGGGCATAAACAAAGAAGAAAACGTTTACAGGAGGAAATGACTTATGTACGATTTATTTGATACATTTTTTAACCCATGGTATGACGATAGTGAATATAACAAGAAAGCCCCGAAGCAGCAGGTATCGCAAAACACACAGAATCTGATGAAGACAGATATCAGAGAACTGGCAGACGGATATGAGCTGCAGATGGAACTGCCTGGTTATAAGAAAGAAGAAGTGCAGGCAGCATTGCACAAAGGCTATCTGACGATCAGTGCAGCCAAGAGTGCAGAAGAGACCGTGGAAGGTAAGTATCTGCGCCGCGAGCGTTATACCGGAAGCTGCCAGAGATCATTCTATGTGGGCGAGTATCTCCGTCAGGAAGATATCCGGGCAAGTTTCCAGAACGGTATTCTTACCCTGTTTGTTCCAAAGGAAGATAAGACAAAGACGGAAGAAAAGAAATATATTACCATTGCGTAATCCTTTATAAATATCCCCTGATTTTTGAGCCGTTGCAGGTATTTTTCCTGCGGCGGCTTTTTTCGCGTCACAATTCTTTTTTCCGAAGAAACAAAACTTTATATACAGGTATAGAGGCGGGTGGCAATGATTGATGTTGCTTAATGATGAAAAAGGCAATATAATAAATGAATTGAGATGAAATGACACAGGAAAAAAGAGAGAATTTTATGTTTACAAAAGATACAATTTTTTATAAAAAACTCTGGAGTCTTATGCTTCCGATGATGCTGCAGAACCTGATGCTGGCACTGGTTGCCGTGGCAGATGCATTTATGCTCGGAGGGATGGACCAGAATTACATGTCGGCAGTTTCGCTTGCCACGCAGATTCAGTTTATCCAGAATATGCTTCTTTCTGCTGCAACCGGAGGACTGGCGATTCTCGGGGCACAGTACTGGGGCAGGGGCAATATCAAAACGCTGGATGATATTTTCTGTATGGCACTGCGGCTTTGTGGTCTGGTGTCGATTGCATTTTTCATTGCCTGTATCTGTTTTCCACAGTATCTGATGCTGTTTTTTACGGATGAACCGGTATTGATCGGTTATGGCGTGCAGTATCTGCGGATTGCCGGATTTTCTTATCTGCTTACAGGAATTTCCCAATGCTATCTGGTGGTTATGAAAATCAGCGAGCACGCATTGACAACGGCATTGATCAGTTCTGCCACGGTAGGGATCAATATTGCACTGAATGCCATTTTGATCTACGGAAAACTGGGTATTACCCCGATGGGTGTCCGGGGTGCAGCAACAGCGACATTAAGTGCAAGGATGATAGAACTGGCCTGTTGTATCCTGATTTCCAGCCGTCCGGGCTACATCCGTCCGTATCTGACCCGTCTGTTTCAAAGAAACCGGGATGCCCTCTTTCCTGAGGTCAGCTGGAGCCAGATTGATAGTGATGTCGGCTATCGGAAATTTGAAGCCGCTATACTGGAGAGCTGCTGAAATTCGGTTACGCCGCACCGCCCCCAATTCTGTGGCGGCGGTTGTCCGTGATATCATCTGCTGCCTGAGTGCCGGAATTTCCGGTGCGGCGGGGATTATGGTCGGAAATGAGCTTGGTGCCGGCAACCTAAAACGGGGAAAATTATATGGTACGCGGATGATGAAGATTTCCTTTGTGTGCGGAGTTGCCATGATGGTTCTCATGGGAATTTCGGCACCGTTTATTTTGCATTTTGTCAAACTGACACCGCAGGCAGCCGTATATTTGAAGGGAATGTTTGTTGTGCTCTGCGTCTATATGATTGGCCGCTCCGTCAACGAAATTACCATCAATGGCGTGTTTGGTTCCGGCGGTGATACAATGTTTGATGTGTACAGCCTTGCCGTAACAATGTGGGGAATCGCGATTCCACTTGCTGCGCTTGGAACTTACCGATTCCACTGGCCGGTGATTGTCGTATACGCGTGTACCTGTATTGATGAGGTTGGAAAAATTCCGTGGACGCTCTATCATTTTCGGAAATATAAGTGGGTGAAGGATCTGACGCATACGGGGATGGAGCAGAAAGAAAAATCATAAATTTATAAAAAATCAGCTGGTCGTATCCCTGCGGATCAGTACCGGTGTAATCTGTTTATGGATCGGTTTCGAAAGAGAAACCGGTCTTCTTTTTTTTCGTTCTTCCATCTGCTGCACCAGAAGTTCCATTGCGGTTTTGGCGATCAGGTCGATCTGCTGTCCGACCGTTGTGATAGGCAGAATTGCCTCGCTTGCAATCGGGGAATTGTCAAATCCGACCAGTTCATAACTGTCAGGAAAGCATCCGTATTTTTGGAAAATCAGGTTTAAAAACATATTTGCATAGGTATCATTGGCGAGGAAAATCCCCCTTTTTTTGCATGGATACTTCTCATCAATATCAGAGAAAATGTGCTTCATTTGTGCAAAAATGTCCTGATAAGAATCCCCTATTACATTTAAATTCAGTTCATAAGGAACGTGATATTCCTGACAGGTATCTTCAAAGGCACGGATACGGTCATAGGCAGGGATGGACTTTGGAACATCCGCATTAACGTGAATCAGTACATCGCATTTGTCCCGGATCAGAAGCGTTGCCGCCTGGAGCGCACCCATATAATTGTCGCTGGTTACGCCACAGATATGTTCAGCTTCGCGCTCAATGGCAATGACAGGGATCTGGTAAGAAGCCAGTTTTTCGGAAGAAAGAGTGTGACTTAACACGATCAGGCCCTCAATCTGGTATGCCATCAGTTCATCAATGTACTGTTCCTCCTCGGACGGTCCGTTGTCGCTGACGAATACGAGAAATTTATAATGAAAATCGCGGTAGCTGGAAAGAATCTGTGTAAGCATTTCCGAATAATAGTGCAGATAAAGGTTCGGAATAATGATTCCGATAAATTCACTCTTTCCATTGGCAAGAACCTTTGCAAGCTTATTCTTTTTGTAACCCAGAGTATCAAGAGCCTGTGAAATTTTCTCCTGATTTTCAAGCGTCAGGGAGTCCGGATGATTAAAATATCTGGAAATGGTTGTCTTTGAAAAATTCGTATATGCTGCAATATCTGCAAATGTTACCTGTTTCTTTCCCATCTGAAAGCTGTCTCCTTTATCTGTTTTATCCATAGTATAACAACCGGAAAGAAAAATAGCAATGAAAAAATAACTAGTTACGTAATCGGTTACTTTAATAAATAAAAGTGTTGACATATCGGAAACTTTGTAGTACTATCAGAATATAAAGTAACCGGTTACTTTACCGGTTACACCAAAGCAGAACGAGTAATACGATGAAAAGGGAGGAGCAATCGCATGAAAAAACTGGCAAAACAAGTCGGCTCTGCGAAAAAACAAACCATGGGGAGTAAGCTGTCTTATATAAAGAAAAACTGGCAGCTGTATGTTTTTTTCCTGATGCCGGCACTGTTACTCACAATCATTTTCAAGTATCTTCCGATGGGAGGACTTCTGATTGCATTTGAGGATTACAATGTCATTAAAGGAGTTTTGGGAAGCCCGTGGGTGGGGCTGGAATATTTCCGGAGATTTTTATCATCACCGGATTTTATGAACTACCTGCTGAACACATTAAAGCTGAGTATCTTTGGACTTCTCTGGAGTTTTCCGATACCAATTATTCTGGCACTTTTACTGAACCGTATCCGCAAGGCGGGGATTAAGAAAAAAATCCAGCTGCTGATCTATGCACCGAATTTTATTTCCGTCATCGTGCTCTGTGGTATGGTGCGTATGTTTTTATCTCCGGTAGGACCGTTAAACCGTCTGCTGGGAATGAATACAAACTGGATGACCATGCCGTCCGCATTCCGTACCATTTATATTGCAAGCGGAATCTGGCAGGGAGCAGGATGGGCATCCATCATGTATACTGCAGCATTATCCAATGCAAGCAAGGAACTGGAAGAGGCAGCCATTGTGGATGGTGCAAATCTTCTGCAGCAGATCTGGTATGTGGAACTTCCGGCAATCAAGGATATTATCGTGATCCAGTTTATTTTACAGGCCGGAAACATTATGAGCATCGGCTTTGAAAAGGCATATGCCCTGCAGACAGATATGAACTTACCGGCTTCTGAAATTTTATCAACCTATGTATACCGGATAGGTCTTTTGAATGGCGATTACGGTTATTCTACGGCAGTGGGACTGTTTAATTCGGTGATCAATGTGATCCTGCTTATATTTGTGAACTGGGTGGTAAAGAAATTAAACGATGGAGAAGGATTATAGGAGGAACGTGAAATGGAAACAGTTAGTAAAATGAAATATTCACGGACAGACCGGCTGGTGCTTGGAATCGGTTATGCCATTCTTGGACTGTTTGTTCTTTCAATTGTTGTTCCGCTGGTCTATGTTGTTTTAGCATCTTTTATGGACCCGACGGTATTGAATAATCAGGGACTGAGTTTTCACATCAAAGACTGGACACTGGATGCATACCGGCGTGTGCTGGAAAACGGAATGATCTGGCGCGGATTTTTAAATTCGTTTTTGTATTCACTGGCATTTGCGGCAATTTCCGTATTTGTCACATTGTTAGCAGCGTATCCGATGTCGAAAAAAGAATTTGTCGGAAGAAAATTTTTTAACGTGATTTTTCTGATTACCATGTTTTTCGGCGGTGGAATGATCCCGACGTTTATTTTGATCAATCAGCTTCATATGGTAAATACCGTGTGGGCAATTCTCATTCCGGGAGCATTTAATGTCTGGAATATGATTCTGGCAAGAACGTACTATCAGTCCATTCCAAAAGAACTGCGGGAGGCATCCGCAATTGACGGGGCAAATGAGATCCAGCATTTCTTCCAGATTATGATGCCGGTGTGCAAACCGATTATCGCGGTGCTGGCACTGTGGTCTTTTGTCGGTATGTGGAACAGTTATTTTGATGCGATGATTTACTTAAATGATGCAAACTTACAGCCACTGCAGCTGGTTCTGCGTTCCATTCTGGTACAGAATACACCGCAGCCGGGCATGATCGCGGACATTCAGAGTACCGCGGAGATGGCAAAAGTTGCCGAACAGTTAAAATACGCAACAATTGTAGTATCAAGTTTACCATTGCTTATTATGTATCCATTTTTCCAGAAATACTTTGACAAAGGTGTTATGGTTGGATCGGTAAAAGGTTAAGCAGAAAGGACAGGTACAGATATGTGGAAGAGAAAAATTAAAAAATGTCTGGCACTCGGACTGGCATTTGCTATGATGACCGGTGTGGCAGGATGCGGAAAAGAGCAGCATCTGGAGGCAGAGATCAATCCGGATATACCGGTTTCAGAAGTACAGTTTCCACTGAAAGAACAGGCAGAATTATCATTTATCACAAGTGCTCCGGCAACCTCTACGCAGAATCCGAACGAGCGGATTATTTTTAAGAGACTCGAAAAACAGACGAATGTACATATTGACTGGACCTGTTTTGTGGCAGACCAGTTTTCCGATAAAAAGAATCTGGCACTGGCACAGTTT
>ERZ779943.268-NODE-268-length-15024-cov-1.87447_pt1 | contig 15024 bp, 10 predicted proteins | sample MGYA00511027_ERZ779943 | MGnify/ENA primary metagenome ERZ779943 (study PRJEB29588, sample SAMEA2144588) | human gut metagenome | biome: human gut; feature: human-associated habitat; material: faeces | place: Denmark | collected 2008/2010 ...
CCCGCCACGCCAAGACGTTTCAGCCGGTCGTTACCATTTAGAAATGTTGTACTGTCATCGTGGTTGCTGACATAAGCATGCTCCACAATCAGTCCCGGAAAGCCGGCATACTTACTCCGCTTGATCACGGCGTAGTAATCTGCCTTTGATTTATCCGGATAGCGGGACCCCACAGCCGAATTCCGGTAAAGAATTCCATTATTTTTCAGTCCAAGTGCCACCAGCTGTTTCTGAATACTTGCTGCCGCCATTTTTCCTTCACTCCCCACCTCTTCTTTATACCCGCTGTTCGGATAATAAACACAGGCTCCATGGTCGGTTTTTTTCAGGGAAGCATTGTTGTGTATCGCAACAAACAGATCTGCTTTCCTGCTTTTTGCAAAATTCACACGGTTTCCAAGTGTCACAAAACGGTCGGAAGAACGCGTCATATATACCTTCACTCCTGCATACTTTTCCAGTTCGGTTTTACAGGCCTTTGCAATGGCAAGATTTAACTGTTTCTCCTTGTATGTTTTTCCATCCCACTTATATCTGGCACCCTGATCATGCCCTCCATGTCCCGGATCAAGAACTACAACCACCGGATCTGCGTCCGGCGCCTGATTTGCAGCCGCATACACGTTTCCCGGCGGGAAAAGACCAATTCCCAGTATTGCCAATGCCAAAAACACGCCTGCCATTTTTTTCATTTGTACTTTCTTTTTCATTTGTTTCCTACTTTACTTTAATTGCTGTGGTGTTTGAAAATGCTCCGTAATAGTTCTTTTTGTTTACTGTTTTGTATGCGCGGACCTTATAGCGATAGGTTGCCCCTTTTTTCAGTTTTGTATTCCGATACGAAGTTCCTTTGACCGCTGCAATCTTTGTATATTTTCCGGTCTTTGTGTTCAGCCGGTATACCTGATAGCCGGTTGCCCCGGAAACCTTACTCCACTGCACGGTAACTGCTGCATCTTTTGTACTGAGCTTTATCGTTTTTACCTTTGCTGGATTTGCAGGTTTTTCCGCTTTTTTGGTCGTTACCTGCTTTTCTGCGGAATACGCGCCCCTGTAATTTTTATTTCTGTAAGTTTTGTATGCACTGACTTTATATGTATAAGTCTTTCCCGCAGCAAGTTTCTGATCGCTGTAGAAAAGCGTCCGGGCACTTTTTACCGTCGCAATCTGTCTGTATTCCCCGGTTGCTGTATCCAGCCGGTAAATCATATATCCGGTTACTCCGTCCACTGCTTTCCACGTCAGTTTCACGGAAGAAGTCCCGGTTGCGGAAACATTCGTCAAGTTCACCTGTCCCGGCAGTGTCACATCGCTGTAAACATCCGAAAAACTGCCCGCCAGTACATTGTCATTATTTTTTTCATATGCGCGGATTTTAAATTTATATTCGGTTGCGCCTGTCAGGCCGCTTACAGTATAAGAAGTACTTTCTCCTTCTACGTCAGCAACCATTTCATACTGATCGCTTGCAGCGCTGTACTGATAAATCTGATATCCGGCAGCTCCCTGCGTCTGTTTCCATGACAATCCAAGAGAGGTTTCGGTCCGCGTCTGCGTTGCAATTCCGCTGACCTTTTTCGGCAAAGTAGTTACCGAAGCCGGAGAAGAAAATGTTCCGTAATAAGCATTTCCTCCTATCGTCCAGTAACATCTCACTTTATACTGATAAACTTTTCCTCCTTCTGCCGTTGTGTCTGTATAACTGCAATCTGTTGTTGTCTTCAGCAACGTGTATTTTCCCTGGTCCGAGTCACTGCGCCACACCTGATAACCTTCCACATCATCCGCAGAAACACTGTCCCAGCTCAGATTTACAGTACCCGAAGCACCATCCGCAGCCTTTAGCCCGGTCGTCTGTTCACTGGTATCCTTATACCAGAAATTTGCATCCAGGCTTCCCGCATAGCCATCTATTTTTGCAGCAGATGAATACTGCCAGAATTCATAATCGTATGCCACGTCCGAATATGGCGTTCCTGATTTTGTATTGCTTGTCGTGGTATTGTTGTACCGTGCCACCCACAGGGAACAGTCATACAAAGCATCCGTATTGATATAGTTTTTGATCCACGCATAAGATGCATATACGCCTGCCCGGTATCCGGCTGCCGTAATGGTATCCGCAAATGCCTGACATACCGCTGTCTCTTTTGTTTTGGAAAGTTTTCCCGCAGTCAGACGCTTGTTTGCCCCTGCCTCCCGGTCCATGATGATCGGCATCGACACATTCCAGCCGTACTGGTCAATCATATCGAGCACATACTGTGCTTCCTCCCGTGCCTCTGTCTCATTCAGAGCCTGGGAAAAGAAATACAGTCCGACATTGATATTATTGGAAACTGCTCCCTGAATATGACTGTCTGCACAATTATCTCTGTAAATACTTCCATCTTTCGTATCTCTGGATGCCACACGCACGAAAGCAAAATCAATTCCGGCTCCGTGAATACTTTCCCAGTCCAATCCGGTCTGTGTCCACTTTGTTTTGTCTTTGGAATACTTTTTCTTCAGTGCTGCATCCGCCTGCCAGTATGATACATCAATTCCGTTGACCAGTTCATCATCCGCATAGTCCGCTTTGTGATAATAGGTTGCGCTGGTATAATCACCGGCCGTCGTAAAAGACGCATTCAAAAAAGCACTCGAATACGACGATGCTTTTTTCAAGGATGTCCGATTCCCGAAAACAGGTGCATTCTTTTCTATCAGTGTATCCAGATCCGGCTTTGACTCATACACGGTCTCATCCTCTATGCTCTGTCCCATGACGCCATCCATCTGCGCTTCGGGCACCTGAGCCTTTAACTGCTGTGGCGCCACAATACAAACCGCCGTCACCGCCAGTCCTGCCATAACCATCTTCGCCTTGGTAAATGCCAATTTCTGTTCCTCCCTCTGTTACCGTTCAATAAACTACTCATTTTACATAGTAACTTTATATGATTGTGCTTGTCAATGTTATTTGCCTTGCAAAATCTGTTTTTTGCAAATTTAAGAAATCCTTAAATAATATTAAGAAAAAGAGCACTTGCTTTCGCAAGTGCTCCTGTTATACTTAGGTTATCTTAATTGTTAGAAAATTCTTCGAACTGCAAGAATGGTTCTGTAATTTGCAGGAGAAGTATATTTAATACCGTCTCTTGCATTGCTTGCATGTACAATCGTATTGTTTCCAACATAGATTGCAACATGTCCGCTGTAACATACGATATCACCCGGCTGCATGTTTGATGTGCTGACGCCATATCCTACACTTCTTAAAGCACTTGAGCTGTGTGGAAGGCTGACACCGAAATGTGCGTATACAGACATTACAAATCCGGAACAATCCGTTCCGTTTGTAAGGCTTGTCCCACCATATACATATGGATTTCCTACAAACTGTCCTGCATAACTTGCAACCGCTGATCCTGTTGAAGATGCGCTTGATGAATCCTGTACGGAAGAATCTGAGCTTTGTGACTGTGAAGAGCCTGAAGAGGTTGTCTGAGATGCGCTCTCTGCTTTCTGTGCTGCTCTGTCCGCAGCCTCACGCTCCTCTTTTTCCTTCTGTAATCTTGCCTTTTCTTCTGCAGCAGACTCTGCATATGTGTATTCTGTAGATAATGTGACATAATTTGTAGATACATAGCCTTTGCCTTCATCTACAGAAACCTTTGCCCATCCATCCTTTGACTCATCCAGCACCGTCAGATCGTCTCCTTCCGGCACCAGAGTAATTACTTCTGACTTCTGGGAAGCTCCCTTGCGGACTTTTAATGTCTCTGTCTCTACAAGAGCAACTCTTCTTCCTGCTTTCTTTAATTTTTTCTCATCACCAATGGATACGAATTCAGATTTTACATAACCTGTTACCGATCCAGACTTGATTTTGTACCAGCCATCCTTCTCCCCGATGACGGTTCCTACGTTATTCTTATATAATTTTCCTACAGCCTTGCTGTCTGTAGTTGGTTTCTTACGAACGTTCACGTAATCATCCACAACAGCTACCGCTTTGTCTTCATACTCAGACTTTACAACTGGTGCTTCAACTTCTTTTACTTCCGGCTGTGCACTTGCAACGGTTGCCTCATCTTCCACTTTTTCTGCGACTTCACTGAGTGCCAGTGAAAATCCTGCAGTCGGTGCAGATGATGTTGTTGCAATATCAGAAGCAAGGCTTGCGACTCCAGCAGTTGGTGCTGCGTAAGCTGCTACAGTAAAATTGCCAATGGTCAGTGCCCCAACTAACCCACATGCGGTCAATTTTAATAATGTTTTACGTTTCATTTTCGCCTCCAATGACTTTTGTACTTCTTTATTACGAATTTGTTACAATTATTACATTGTCATTATAGCAAAGGCACGGATATGTGTCAACCCCTTTTCCATCCACAGAATTCAATTGAATTTTTCGTATATTTATGCCATAATAAAGATGTAATAAAGAAAAACACGTATACCGAGTATTTTAAAAGGAGATCTGTCATATGGATATTTCAAGTATCAGTTCTGCGCTTCTTTCCGTAAACAGTTCCGATCCCGGCTCTCTGGCAAATGCCGTCAGCATTAAAATGCTTGACAATGCCATCTCATCGAATGAATCGCTTGGTGTTGGGCTGGCAAAAATGATGGAGAACTCTGTTTATCCTAATTTAGGAAGTAACATTGACGTTTCCGTCTAACCGGAAAAAGAACCGCAAAGACAACAAAAGAGATCTGTGCAATGCACAGATCTCTTTTCGTTTTTGATCTTTTCTTTATTTTACAGCAATGGCTTCAATTTCAAGCATAACATCTTTCGGAAGGCGTGCCACTTCCACACAGCTTCTGGATGGAAATGGTGACGGGAAAAATTTTGCATAAACTTCATTAATTGCTGCAAAATCATTCATTTCCTTGATAAAAACAGTGGTTTTTACTACCTTATCCATTCCGGTTCCGGCTGCCTCAAGCAGATTTGACAGATTTTCAAATGCCTGCTGCGCCTGTGCCACAGATCCTTCCGGAATTTCTCCGGTAGCAGGAACAACCGGGATGATACCGGATGTGTATACCGTTCCGTTCACTTCAATCGCCTGTGAGTACGGTCCGATTGCGGCTGGTGCTTTATCTGTACTGATTACGTTTTTCATTTTATATTCCTCCTTTTGCCTTTACCTGCATTATACGAAACTCTTGCGGATTTTTCCACCATCCAGTGTAATTTTTCTTTCTTTATATAAGTGTCCGATGGCACGTTTAAACGCGGCTTTACTCAATCCGGTTTCCCTCTTAATCACCTCTGGACTCGCTTTTTCCGAAAACGGAAGCACTCCTGCATAGGAATCCAGCAATTCAAGTATTTTCTCTGCATCCGTGTCCATCTGAATATAAGCTTTTTCCCGCAGTGTAAGATCTAACTTTCCATCCGGTTTTACTGCAGTAACTTTCGCCTCAATCACATCTCCGATTTTCAGGAAACTGTGATCCTCTGAATTTGGTATTCTTGCGGAAAAGCGATCATCCACTGCCACAAAAGCACCAAAGTTATCGGAAAACTCATACACCCTTCCGGTTACCATCTGATCTTTCTGATACGGTGAATCCTTGGAAAGCAGATCGTACAGTCCCTTCATGCTGGCACAAAGCCGCTTGCTTTTATCAATATAAAGGGTTACAAGAATCTCGTCTCCTGCTTCTACCCGTGAAGTCATCTCTTTATATGGCAGAAACAGATCTTTTTCCAGTCCCCAATCCAGAAAAGCACCGATCTTTCCAACTTCTTTCACCACAAGCGGTGCATATTCTCCCAGTGTCAGCTTCGGTGTGTTGGTTGTTGCAATCAGCCGGTCTTTGGAATCTTTATATAAAAAGACCCTTATCTTTTCCCCCGGTTTTGCATCTTCCGGCACCTGTTTTGACGGAAGCAGCACATGTGTCTCACCGCCCATATCCTCTGCCAGATATACTCCGAAGTCTACTTTTTTTACATAATACAAATCCTGATATTCTGCTAATTTCATCTTTTTCCTACGCTTTCAAAAAAACAACAACTGCATATGGCTGCCCATCCGGTGCACACAGTGCAACCGTCACACGGGGATCTTCTATCGTCACATGCGGCACAATTACATCTCTGCACATCGCAGCTTTTTTATATTCTACCCGGACTTCCATTGTCCGAAACTCCTTCGGAACATATTCCATCGCCACCTGTACATATCTGGTATTGTTCATATGGTGATTGGTATCTATGAAATAAGAAGGAACGACCAATGAATCTTTTTCTTCATATTTTTCCGGCAGCATAATTTTCCGCTCGCTGCACTGCATGGGAAGCTGTGGGTCCAATCCGTATGCATCCGAGATTTCTTTTGTCACTCTGACCGGAATCCCCTTCTTTGTATCCATCAGTACCCATACGGAATTTGCATATGCCATCCGTTCCCCATCCCTGCTGTTCATGGAGAAATTCCGGTAACCGTAAAAGCCTTTCATTCCATATGCCCATGTCTGTGTCGTAACCTGTTCGCCCAGCCGCGGCATCCGGTTCAGACAGATCTGCCAGGAAGATAAGATCCACGCCTTTTGTGCATCGGTCCATACTTCCACACCAAGGTTCACGGCCTCTGAATGAAATACGCTGCAATCCTGAAAGTAATCCATAAGCGCCAGCCATGTCATCCGGCCTTGCGCATCTGTCTCACTGTATCTTACTCTGCTGTCAAATTCGTACATTACCGTGTCCTTTCTTATTCTTATCTTTTATAAAACAAAAAGCACTACATAATGTAGTGCTCTTCAGCTGGCCCACCAGGATTCGAACCTGGAAATGACGGAGTCAGAGTCCGTTGCCTTACCATTTGGCGATGGGCCAATGTGTTTCATGTCTCTCAACAAATGGTATTATACATGGAACCCCTATAAGTGTCAACCCATATTTTCAAATTTTTTCAAAAAAACACAACTTCTTTATCAATTAGTGCATATACGCAGGTTTTCCCCCATTCCAGTCCGGCAGATCCGTTGGTCAGTTCTGTAATCTCTTTCGGAAGTATCTCTTTTTGTTCTGCAGGTACGAGAATTATCATGGTAACATCCGCCTCATATGCCGTATCCAGAATCACAGTGTGTTTCTGTCCGAACAGATACTGCAGCTTTCCAAGTCCATTATAATCGGTATGAACCAATAGCTGCTGCCCCTTACATTTTTCTATGAGCCGGCTGGCTGCAAGTCCAGCCTGTGTGGCTGCCTGATAGGCGCGTACAAGCCCTCCTGTTCCAAGCAGCACACCTCCAAAATAACGTGTAACAACAACCGCAACGTCCGTAATTTTCTCCCGGAGAAGCACATCCAGCATCGGACGACCTGCGGTCTGTGCCTGCCTCTCCCCGATGACAAAAGCAGAACAGTTATGACGGGCATCCCAGTATTTTTTCTTTGTCTCATTAATGAAAGCAACCGCTTCTTCTTCTGACTGGACAGGTTTTACCGTTGCTATAAAATGAGATTTCTTCTCTGTGATTTCACCCTCTCCTCCGGTATAGACCACTCGCATATATCCTATTCTCCTTTGTATCATTCCTCATTCTTCTCCGGTATCTGTTCCGGTTCATGTGTTTCTTCCGGCTTTGCATCATCCGGTGGATCTGCCGGTTCTTCTTCCGGCTTCTCCTCATCCTGCGTTTCGGCATCGTGTATATTGCATGTTCCATTTAAAAATTTCTCTGTCGCACAGTACTGGTAATCAGCCGAGCCCTTTTCGGCACCCACAATATAAGTTTTTGTCACAACCTGATCTGCCGGACAGTATTCTCCGGCAACTTTTCCCGATGCCTCACAAATCTGCAGAGAAATATGATGATCACAGTTCTCGGTCGGAACCGTTCCTTCTGCAAAATATTCCGTATAACTTTGCGTTCCACGTGGGTCTTTATCACAGACATCCGCTTCCGGCAGAAGTCCGGATTTTGCACAGACAACAGCCTGTGTAATTCCGGAAGGCTTTTCAAAATCTTTTGCCTTAAGATCTGCATGAATCCGCTTCATCACGGCTTTCCACAAATTCTTTGGATATCCCGTAGCTGACTGAATGGAATTGTCATCATATCCGCCCCATACCACGCAGGTGTAATAAGGCGTAAATCCGGCAAACAGTGCATCCCTGTTCAGCGTTGTCGTACCGGATTTTCCTGCCTGTGCCATTCCGGTTCCGAAATAGGCCCGCATACCCGTTCCACTCGTCATAACATCTTTCATGGCATCCGTCAGAAGCCATGCGGTATCCTCTTTTATTACCTGATGCTGTTCCTTTGTCTGTGTTTTATCAAGAAGAACGTTGCCGTCATGATCCAGTACCTGGGTATAAAAACTCGGTTCGTTATATTCTCCCTGATTTGCAATTGCGGCATAAGCTGCAGTAAGTTCCAGGTTTGTCACACCCTGTGTCAGACCTCCGAGAGAAATTCCAAGGTTTCTGTCCGTATCGGTAAGCGTGGAAAATCCGAAGTTTTCTGCATATTCATATCCCAGATCCACACCAATATCCTGAAGTGTTTTTACAGTCACAATATTGATGGATTTTGTAATTGCTTTCCGGATGCTTGTAAAACCTCCGAATGTATGTGAGTAATTATTATATGTTTTATTTCCGACTGTAAATGGTGCATCATCCTGCACGGATGCCAGCGTTTTTCCCCCGGCATCAAGTGCCGGCGCATAGCATGCAATGATTTTAAAAGTAGATCCCGGCTGCCGGCAGGTCTTTGTTGCACGGTTCCAGGTACGGTTTCCCGCCTTATTTCCACGTCCGCCGACAATAGCCTGTACCTCTCCGGTCGACTGATCCATAATCGTCATCGCCACCTGTGGCTGCATGGTAATGAAAATATACTCTGAATTTTCTACCAGCTTGTCCCCTTTCCCGAGGACATCTTTTTCATACTGTGCAATTGCAGCCCGGCAGTCCTCCTCCGATGCAAAATTGATCGAATAATTCTGACTTTTGTTTTTCTTTTTATAATAGGAAAGCATTGTCTGATTGGTATATGTTTTTATTGTACCATCCTTCTCCTTCACCTGAAAAGAAAGATAGAATGAATATTTGGTACCCGCATCATAATTGGCTTTGTCTGCCACCTCCTCATCGCAGATTTTCTGGATTTGAAGATTCTGTGTGGACTTGATCGTCAATCCTCCCTGATAAATTGCCTTGTATGCTTCTGACTCCGAATAGCCTTTGATATTTACCAGATCATCAAAAACATCATCAATGACCGCGTCCACAAAATATGTGTTCATGGTTTCTTCCCTCACATCATTGTGTTCGGAAATCCTGCCATACACATCATCTGCCATCGCTTTATCATACTGTTTCTGCGAAATATATCCCTGTTTTTTCATGGCATCCAGCACATTCTTTCTGCGCTTTGCATTTTCCTTTGGATGAAGAATGGGATTGTAACCTGCCGGATTCTTTGTAATTCCGGCAATAACCGCACATTCCGAAAGTGTCAGCTTTGACACATCTTTCCCAAAATAACGCTGTGCTGCTGCCTGAACCCCAAGGGTATTGCTTCCAAGGTTGATGGAATTCAGATAATTTTCCAGAATCCAGTTCTTGTCATTTACCTTTTTTTCCAGCTCTATTGCCAGATACTGTTCCTGTATTTTCCGCTGTACCTGACGTTCCATCTTTTCCATTTTGGAAATATTACTGTCATTTTCGTTTGCCCACTGCTCACTCAACACATTATTTTTAATCAGCTGCTGCGTAAGCGTACTTGCTCCCTGACTGAAATCTCTGGTCCGGACATCCGCCACCAGTGCCCTGACAATTCCTTTCAGGTCAATACCGTTATGATCATAAAAACGCTCATCCTCGATCGCCACTACCGCATGCTGCAGATTCTCCGGAATCTGGTCAATTGTCACGTACTGCCGGTTGGATCCGGCTGCCACTAATTTTGCTGTCTCACTTCCGTCTGCCGCAAGCACTTTCGTGGAATATCCCGTTGGAATGACATCCACTTCGGATATATCCGGTGCGGATGCAAGAATTCCTTTAAATGCACCCACTCCAAAACTCACTGTCGCACAGCCTCCCACAATGATTCCAATCAGTAGAAGTTTCCCCAGTATGACTCCGATTTTATGACGTATTCTCGTTCCTCTTGCGTCCAGCTGTTTTGCTCTCCGGCGCAAAGAAGTTCTTCCATAGTTCATAGTTTTCTCCCCGCAGAAATAATAAAAATTCTTTTATCCATATATTATACCAAATAATATGTGCAATAGAAAGTTTTATTTATCGACAGCAAAAACCCCCGGCTTTCGCCAGGGGTCCGCTGTTGATGTATACTAAAACTAAGGGGATTAGATTTCACTAACCTAGCCATTAGATTAGTGCAAAATTATTCGACATCCTGTAAAGCTTCCATATCTTCCTCACCGGTACGAATCTTGACAACCTTTGCCACATCGTATACGAAAATCTTTCCATCTCCGATATGTCCGGTATAAAGAGCCTTCTTTGCGGCAGCAACAACACTGTCTACAGGAATCTTGCTTACTACAACCTCAACCTTAATTTTCGGAAGCAGGGTTGCATCGACTTCAGCACCACGATAACGTTCGCCGGAGCCCTTCTGGATACCACATCCCATAACCTGCGTACAGGTCATACCAGTAACACCCAGATCGTTCATTGCTTTCTTTAAGTGGTCGTAACGGGAAAGTTTTGCAATGATAACCACTTTGTACATGCCGGTTGCATCCTTTGGCACGGTGGAAACCACCTTGACTGCTGCATCTCTCTTTGCCGTAGAAGCCTGTGCATATTCCGGTGTACCCAGATCTGTATTTTCATTGACATCCATGGTCATTGTATTGGAAACATCCATGATAGAAAATCCTGAGTAAGCTGATGCAAGTCCATGTTCCATAGAATCCAGACCAACAATTTCTTCTTCCTCTGTAACACGAAGTCCAATCGTTTTCTTAATGACGATAAATGCAATGGTAATGGTTACAGCTGTCCATGCAGCTACCGTAACAAAACCTAACAGCTGAATACCAAGCTGTCTGAATCCACCACCATAGAATAAACCAACCACCGAATCATTTCCCGGTGCGGATTTGGTAGCAAATAAACCAACGGCGATCGTACCCCAGATACCATTCATCATATGTACAGCTACCGCACCAACCGGATCGTCCACATGAAGCTTATAATCCAAAAGCCATACACCAAAGCAAACCAGTAAACCGGAAACAAAACCAATACAGATTGCACCGAAACAATCGGTCACGTCACAAGGAGCGGTAATTGCTACAAGTCCTGCAAGTGATGCATTCAGGCACATTGATACATCAGGTTTACCATATTTAAGCCATGTAAAGATCATACATACAACTGTTGCAACTGCCGGAGCTACGGTCGTTGTAAGAAATACGCTGGCAAGCTGTGAACCGGAAGTACATGCAGCGCCATTAAATCCATACCAGCCAAACCAGAGAATAAAACATCCAAGGCATCCAAGTGGAAGATTGTGTCCCGGGAATGCGTTGACTTTTGTAATCTTCCCAGACTTATCTTTTGAGAACTTTCCAATACGTGGTCCAAGCATTGCTGCACCGATCAGAGCAGAAATTCCACCAACCATATGGATCGCACAGGAACCTGCAAAATCGTGGAAACCAAGCTGTGATAACCAGCCGCCACCCCAGATCCAGTGTGCTTCAATCGGATAAATCAATGCCGAAATTACTGCGGAATAAATACAGTAGGATAAGAATTTTGTACGCTCTGCCATAGCACCTGATACAATCGTTGCTGTAGTTGCACAGAATACTAAGTTAAACACAAAATTCGAAAAATCAAAATTTGCATAACTGGTAAAGATATCAAATCCCGGTTTTCCGATAAAACCAAGAACATCTTCTCCCAGCAATAATGAAAAACCGATCAGGATAAACATTACGGTACCAATACAGAAGTCCATCAGGTTCTTCATCAAAATGTTGCCTGCATTCTTTGCTCTGGTAAAACCGGTTTCTACCATGGCAAAGCCTGCCTGCATCCAGAATACCAGTGCGGCACCGATCAGAAACCAGATGCCAAACATATTTTCATTGATAAAACTTACAATTTGTTGTTTATCCATAACAATCTCCTCCCTCTATAGAAAAAGAGACACTTTTCCAAAATTCCACAGCTTCGTGGTTCTGAAAAAATGTCTCTTTTTTATTTTATAAGATGTTTGTAAAAAATGTCCCTTAAATCTTTGGGTTAAACTTCAAAGATCAGATCTCCATAAGATGGCATTGGCCATAAATCCTTGTCAACGATCATCTCAAGCTTATCTACCGGTGCACGGAGTGCATCCATAGCAGATTTGACTTCATCCCTGTAATATACAGCCTGCACCTTACCTTCACTCATTTCTGTTCCCTTTGCAGTAACAGTTTCCAGACTCTTGAGTGCTTTCTGTGTCTCAGCAAGCAGGGAGGATGTCTCTGTCAAAATATCTGTCTGTGCGCTGACATCTGCAGATGCACATGCACTCTTTACCGTTGCAATTGACTGTCCAAGTTCTGTTGTGTACTTGATAACAGCCGGAATGATCTGCTTTCCAGCGATGTCAATCATGGCCTTTGCTTCGATATTGATGGTCTTTGCATATGTCTCGTACTCGATCTCTACACGGGATTCAAGCTCAGGCTTGGTAAATACTCCAAATTTTTCAAATGCAGCTACAGATTCCGGAGCGGTATATGCTGGAATTGCATCTACCATGGACTTGATATTTGGAAGTCCTCTCTTTTCTGCTTCTGCAACCCACTCATCAGAGTATCCGTTTCCGTTGAATACAATTCTCTGATGTTCGATAGCATATTTCTTGATCAGATCATGTGCTGCAAGCTCGAAATCGTCTGCTTTTTCAAGAACGTCACAGGCATCTGAAAATGCCTCTGCAACGATGGTATTTAATACGATATTTGCCTGTGCAACGGAATCCTGGGAACCAACCATACGGAACTCAAATTTGTTTCCGGTAAAGGCAAACGGTGATGTACGGTTACGGTCTGTTGCATCCTTCATGAAATCCGGAATCGTCTTAACACCGGTCTCAAGTTTCTCTCCTTCCAGACTGTGTGTTGCTGTACCTGTGCTGATCAGCTGATTTAATACGTCTCCAAGCTGATCTCCAAGGTAAATGGACAGGATCGCTGGCGGTGCCTCGTTTGCTCCCAGTCTGTGATCGTTTCCCACATCAGCTGCCGCTGCACGAAGAAGTGCTGCATGCTCATCAACTGCCTTTAAAATACAGGTAAGTACCAGTAAGAACTGTACATTCTCATGCGGTGTCTTGCCAGGCTCAAGCAGATTGATTCCATCGTCTGTTGTGATGGACCAGTTGTCATGCTTTCCGGAACCGTTGACACCTGCAAATGGTTTCTCATGAAGCAGACACTGTAATCCGTGACGTCCGGCAACTTTCTTTAAGGTCTCCATGATGATCTGGTTATGATCAACTGCCACATTGCACTCTGCGTAGATTGGTGCCAGCTCATGCTGTGCCGGAGCTACTTCATTGTGCTGTGTCTTTGCAGATACTCCAAGTTTCCAGAGTTCTTTATTGACATCTTTCATGTATGCTGCGATTCTCTCACGGATTGCTCCGAAATAGTGATCGTCCATTTCCTGACCCTTTGGAGGCATTGCCCCGAAAAGAGTACGTCCGGTAAAGATCAGATCCTTACGCTGTAAATACTTCTGACGATCTACAATAAAGTATTCCTGCTCTGGTCCAACAGAAGGAGTTACCTTCTTTGAAGTCGTGTTTCCAAACAGTCTTAACAGACGAATGGACTGTGTATCGATCGCTTCCATAGAACGAAGAAGCGGAGTTTTCTGATCCAATGCCTCTCCAGTGTAGGAACAGAAAGCAGTTGGAATACAAAGTGTTGCTCCTGCTGCATCCTGACGAACGAAAGCAGGTGATGTACAATCCCAGGCTGTATATCCTCTTGCCTCAAAAGTGGCACGAAGTCCACCAGACGGGAAAGAAGATGCATCCGGCTCACCTTTGATCAATTCCTTGCCGGAAAAGCTCATCAGAACCTTGCCATTTGGCATCGGTGCTGTGATAAAAGAATCATGCTTCTCTGCCGTTACACCAGTCAATGGCTGGAACCAATGGGTATAATGGGTTGCACCTTTTTCAATGGCCCACTCTTTCATCTCATGTGCGATGACGTCTGCGGTCTCAAGATCAAGTTCTTTTCCCTCATCCATGACTTCATGGAGTTTCTTGTAAACTTTTTTTGGAAGACGTTCCTGCATGACCGTGTCATTGAATACGTTCTCGCCAAAAATGTCTGCAACGTTAAAATAATCACTCATTTTTTACAACATCCTTTCTTTTCACAATCAAATCCCCTGATTGTACGCTTATTTACCAAACATAAGTCATTTTACTAAAAAAGGGCATTCCAATAGCTATATTGGAACGCCCTCGTTCTTAACTCATGTTTAACCTAAAACTAAGATACCTCTTTCCAACACAAAATGCAACCTCTTTTTTGAAGTTTTTTACATTTTATACAATTTGACGTTTTTCTCTCAAATTCTACTTCTTTTTTGTTTATTTCTTCACGAAAAAAGGAAGTGTCAAACGGCACTTCCTTTTTTGATTCCTGTTATTATTCAGCTTTTCCAACAGAACCGAACAGTTCCATTTTCTCCTTAACAGTAGCTTTGATTGCATCTGCACCAGGAGCAAGAAGCTTACGAGGATCAAATCCCTTGCCCTCTAAGTCCTTACCAGCCTCAATGTATTTACGTGTAGCATCTGCGAAAGATAACTGGCACTCTGTATTAACATTGATCTTAGATACACCAAGAGAGATTGCTTTCTTGATCATATCAGCCGGGATACCTGTACCCCCGTGAAGAACTAATGGCATAACACCGGTCTTAGCCTGGATTGCATCGAGAGTCTCGAAGCTTAATCCCTTCCAGTTTGCAGGATATTTTCCATGAATGTTACCGATACCGG
>ERZ779943.270-NODE-270-length-15006-cov-2.20761_pt1 | contig 15006 bp, 14 predicted proteins | sample MGYA00511027_ERZ779943 | MGnify/ENA primary metagenome ERZ779943 (study PRJEB29588, sample SAMEA2144588) | human gut metagenome | biome: human gut; feature: human-associated habitat; material: faeces | place: Denmark | collected 2008/2010 ...
GGACGGATAATTTAGCGTTAGCTAAATTTCAATGCCCGACCGACACTCGCTAAACCATAATTTATTCAACTATTGATAAAAATTTTCCCTTAAAATAGTAAAATCCCACTCTGTTTTTTCAGAGTGGGATTTTTTTAAGCATTAGCTGCTTTTGCTTGTTTTTCTTTTTCAGCCTGTGCTCTTTTTAGTTTTGTTCTCTTAATAACTTTAAGACGGCTGAATTCTTCTCTTTCCTTTTCATCAAGAGCATCGGAAATAAACTTTACGGTTTCTTCAAATTTAGGAATCATAATGTTCTTAAGAGCGTTGGCCCTCTTCTGTGTTTTCTTGATTGAAACTGCAAGACGGTAAACACTGTTTTCTATCTCGGCAAGCTCTGCGGTAAGATACTTAACTTCGGTGAATTTCTCGTAAGTTTTATCAATACCTGAGTTTGTAAGTCGCAGTCCGTAGTGCAGGTAGGTTTGAGGTTTTTTCTCGTCAATGGTGAGAATCGGAATTTCAACACCCATTACACTTCTTGAATCAAGTTTTAATGAGTCTTCTTCAGGAATCGTGTTTGAAAGGTCATCGCAAAAGCCGTTTGTAACATTGGCAGTCTGAAGTGCTATGTAAGCTTCTTCATATGCATTGTCGATCTTCTCCTGAATTGCATTGGCGTGGTCGATAAGCGTCATCATTTCTCTTATAAGAATATTACGCTTACGGTCAAGCAGTTCATAGCCGTTTTTGGCAAGAGCAAGCGACTTTTTGGTGTTCATCAGATTACCTTTTGTAGGTACAGCCTGTACAGCCATAGATGCTCAGCACTCCTTTCTGACGGTTATTTCTCAACATAATACTTGTCAAGAATCTGATCGTCAACACGGTCAAGTTCTGATTTCGGAAGTGTAGAAAGTAATTCCCAACCGAGGTCAAGGCTCTGTTCAATACTTCTGTTTTCGTTGAATCCCTGATTAACAAACTTTGATTCAAACAGTCTGCCGAATTCAATATATTTCTTGTCGATAGGGGAGAGTTCTTCCTCACCGATAACAGATGCAAGTGAACGAGCGTCAATTACCTTTGCATATGATGCAAAGAGCTGGTTTGCAAGTGCCTGATGATCTGCTCTTGTGTAACCCTCACCGATACCGTCCTTCATAAGACGGGAAAGTGAAGGAAGAACGCTTACAGGCGGATAAAGACCTTGTCCCTGTAATGAACGGTCAAGTACGATCTGACCCTCTGTGATGTAACCTGTAAGGTCAGGAATCGGGTGAGTAATATCATCGTTAGGCATTGTAAGAATAGGAATCTGAGTAACAGAACCGTTCTTGCCTTTAATCATACCTGCACGCTCATAAAGTGATGCAAGGTCTGAATAAAGATAGCCCGGGTAACCTTTTCTTGCAGGAATTTCACCCTTTGATGATGAGAACTCACGAAGAGCCTCGGCATATGAGGTCATATCTGTCATAATAACAAGAACATGCATCTCAAGCTCAAATGCAAGGTACTCGGCAATAGTAAGAGCACATCTTGGAGTAAGTGTTCTTTCGATAATCGGGTCATTCGAAAGGTTTAAGAGCATTACAACTCTTGAAAGTACGCCGCTTTCTTCAAAACTCTTTCTGAAGTATTCGGCAACATCTTTCTGAACACCCATTGCTGCGAATACTACGCAGAAGTTATTAGCATTTGCACCGCTGATTTTTGCCTGACGAACAATCTGTACTGCAAGGTCGTTGTGCTTCATACCTGTACCTGAAAAGATAGGAAGTTTTTGACCTCTGATAAGTGTCATAAGTGTATCAATGGTAGAAATACCTGTGTTGATGTAGTTCTTAGGATAAATTCTTGAAACAGGGTTGATAGGTGTGCCGTTAATGTTAGCACGCTTTACAGGGAAAATATCTCCGAGTCCGTCAATAGGTCTGCCTGCACCGTCAAGTACACGACCGATAATTTCAGGAGAAAGAGGCATTTCCATTGGGTGACCTGTAAGTCTTGTCCTTGTATTTGTAAGGCTGATTCTTCTTGTACCCTCAAATACCTGAACAACAATCTTTTCGCCCTCAATCTGTACGACACGGCCCTGTCTTACTGTGCCGTTATCAAGGCGGATATCAACAATTTCCTCGTTGGAAACGCCTTTTACTCCGTCAAGAACTATGAGTGAGCCGTTAATTTCTTTAACGCCGACATAATCTATAATCATTGTGCGTTTCCTCCTTACATAATTGAGTCAAGCTTTTCATCAATTTCCTTGATATATTCATCAAAGAGTTCAGGCTTGCTGTTAGGAATATCATATTTCATCTTTGTAAGTTTATCGAACAAACCAAGCTCAATAACCTTTGAAATAGGAATTTCCTTGGTAACAACCTTCTTAGCCTTATCGTAAAGGTGAAGAATTGTTTTCATCATAAGTTTCTGCTTTTCAAGCGGAACATAAGTATCATCAGCGTGGAAAGCATTTTGCTGTAAGAAACCTACACGAACTACTCTTGCAGCTTCAATGACAAGTTTCTGGTCATCAGGAAGTACATCGGAACCGATAAGTTTTACGATTTCCATAAGCGAACTTTCTTCCTGAAGAAGTGCACTGATTCTGTTACGATACTCAATAAAGTCTTTACCGAGGTTTTCTTCAAACCAAGGGTCAAGGTCGTTAAAGTATTCGCTGTAGCTGTTCATCCAGTTAATAGCAGGATAATGTCTTGAATAAGCAAGCGACTTATCAAGTGCCCAGAAACAACGGGTAAATCTTTTTGTGTTCTGTGTAACAGGCTCGGAGAAGTCTGAACCCTGCGGAGAAACCGCACCGATAAGTGTTACAGAACCCTCACCGCCTGAAAGAACTTCCGCACGGCCGCCACGCTCATAGAACTCGGCAAGTCGTGAAGGCAAGTAAGCCGGGAAACCTTCCTCGGCAGGCATTTCCTCAAGTCGGCCCGAAATCTCACGAAGAGCCTCGGCCCAACGAGAAGTTGAGTCAGCCATCATAGCAACATGGTAACCCATATCTCTGTAATATTCGCCAAGTGTGATACCTGTGTAAATTGATGCCTCACGGGCTGCAACAGGCATATTTGATGTGTTGGCAATAAGAACGGTTCTGTCTGTCATAGGACGCTGTGACTTAGGGTCGATAAGTTCAGAGAATTCTTCGAGTACCTGGCTCATCTCGTTACCACGCTCACCGCAGCCTACATAAATAATAATATCAGCGTCGCACCATTTTGCGAGCTGGTGCTGTGTCATAGTTTTACCTGTACCGAAACCGCCCGGTATAGCGGCTGTACCGCCCTTAGCAATAGGGAAGAGAGAGTCAATAACTCTCTGACCTGTAATAAGCGGAATTGAAGATGCAAGTCTGTCCTTTACAGGACGAGCGGTTCTGATAGGCCATTTTTGACAAAGTGTGAGGTTGTGCTCAACACCGTTATCATCTTTAATAACAACAATTGTGTCAAAAAGCTTGTATTGACCGTCAGGCATAACCTTGGTAACAACGCCTGAAAGTTCAGGGTGAACCATAAGTCTGTGTTCAATGATTGGTGTTTCGGGGAGTGTAGCATAAATCTGACCACCCTCGAGCTTGTCGCCAACCTTTACTTTCATTGTAACATTCCAGAGCTTTTTGTCATCAAGAGAAGAAACAGATGCACCTCTGTCAATGAAAGCGCCTGCCTGTTCCTCAATAGCCTTAAGAGGACGCTCAATTCCGTCAAAAATATTATCAATAATTCCCGGTCCGAGAAGTACATTCATAGGTGCGCCTGTACCTGTAACAACATCTCCCGGTTTAAGACCGGTTGTTTCTTCATATACCTGAATTGTGGTAAAATCAGAAGTTATACCGATTACTTCACCGACAAGGTTCTGTTCACCTACATGAACCATTTCCATCATTTCAAAGCAATCAGCATCTTTTACGGTAACAACAGGTCCGTTAATTCCATAAATAACATTATTTTCCATTTGTATTACCATCTTCTTTCGGATAAAATCAAGAAGGTCAATTAGTTAAGAACGCTCAGACCTGAGTTCTCAATAAACCATTCTCTCTGTGCAGAGAGCTTTGTGTCGAGTGTTTCATCGGCAACAATTCTCATTGATTTGCAGTAGCCTTTAAGACCGCCGATTTTGATTGAGTTGTCTTTAACAAGTTCAGCCATTCCGTGGAATGCGGCAAGGATTTCTGTTGAATACTTCATATCCTTTTCATTTATATAAACAACACAACGGTTATCGTCAAAAAGTTCTGCAATCTGTCTTGCACTGTCAACAAGTTTTAATTTATATTCTTTGGTTTCTGTGTATTTAATAAGCTTTTGTGCAGCCATTTCAAATACTTCGTCAGTCATTTTTGCTCTTTCTCTAAAGAGTTTTTTCTGACTTTCCTGAACAAGTCTGGCAAGTTTGCTTGTTTCTACATACTTTTTAGCTTCAAGCTGCTGCTGTATGTAGCGTTCGCTGTCACGCTTGCCGTTTTCTTCGGCTTTTTTGAGTTTTTCTTCCTTTAAAAGCTCAACTTCAGTATTGGCAATAGACTTTTGTTCTTCGGTGTATCTTTGTATGGCTTGCAAAAAGTTATCGGTTTTTGTGGTATTTTCCATATTAATAACCTCTCAGCTCATTCAGAGTTTTACGCCAATAGCGTCCTGAACATATTTTGTGATACTGTCTTTGGTGCGTCCGTTGCCATGACGGTCGGGGATTTCTACAATCAAAGGCTTTTTGCGGTTGAGCTTTAAGTCATAGATAAGGTCAGGGCAGAGAGAAACAAGAGTTTCTGTCATAAGAATAACAGCCACATCTTCTCTCTCCATAGCCTTAGTAAGCTCTCGTGTAACCTCTTGTTCCGTATGAACAACTACACCGTCAATACCTGCAAAACGCATACCCATTTTAGTATCAACATTATCGCTTATAAGAAAAAATTTCATTTTTCGTCATATCCTTTATTTCTTCAATTAGCTGAAGAGAATCAAGATTGAGATAAGCATACCGTAAAGGGCAACACCTTCACCGAGAGCAACGAAGATGATTGCTTTACCAAATGCCTTTGGATCTTCACTTGTTGCGCCGATAGCTGCAGGAGCTGCGTTACCAACGGCAATACCACCGCCGATACATGAAAGGCCAACTGCGATAGCTGCGCCGATATATGCAAAGCTCTTAGATGACTGCTGAGCAACCTGTACTGCCTCTGAAACTGTGTTTGCATCTGCTGCACCTGCTACGATTGGGCAAAGAAGGCAAATTGCAAATACTGCTGCGAATGAAGCAATCTGCATTAAAACTGTTTTCTTTCTGTTATGACCTTTTTCGTAAGCCTTTACAGCTGCTACAAGAAATACAACAGGGAGTGCCAACATAACTAAATTTAAGATGCTCATAATGATTTACCTCCAAAAATAAATAAACAATAAAATATATAATTAAGTTTTTCAACTTAACTGTTTTGTGTAAGTTTTAGCTTGACAGGTTCGTATGGTCTGCCTTCGCCTGAATAGAAACGGCTGAAAAGCTCATAGTATTCAAGTCTTAATACCTGAATTGCTACGAGGAGAGCCTCAAGTACCATTACTATAACATTACCTACTACAACAATTGGCCAGTAGGCAATAGGACCTGCGGTTTCGGCAAGAACAAATACAACCATCATCATACCTGCGTGAACAAGAACGAATGCGCCTACACGCAAGAAACTCATTGTGTTTGTTACATAGCTTAAAAGAACTTCAATTGATTCAAAAATATTTTCAACAATGTAGTCCTTCCAGCTTTCCGGTTTCCAGTCAGGTTCTTTGTTTACCAATCCGCCAAGCGGCTCGGCAAAGAAAATTAAGATAAACGGAATTACAATCAGGAATATAATGTACGGAGCGTTGAATACGGGAAGTCCGAACAAAAGCTGACCTGCAATACCGAATACTATTGCGCTGTAGAAAATTATACCTGCCACACCGCTCGTGCTGAACAATGCTCTGCCATAATCCTTTTGACGGATTGATGTGTAGACATTGAGGAACATTGCGGTAATTAAAAGGAATACGCCAATGCCTATGGCTACAAGAATAATCTTTGTTGCCATTTCGGAGCTCATTACCTCAATAGGCTTTTCTTCAAGTCCGAAGAGAGCTTTGTACATGGGGTCGAGCAAATGCTCAAATCCGAACACACTGCCGAATACAAGTCCGAAGAATGCAGATGAAATACCGCACGGTGCAAGTATTTTACCAATTGCCATCTTTTTGATTTTATACATTAATATACCTACAACAGTAAGGCAGATACCCTGACCGACATCGGCAAACATAATACCGAATATAATAATGTAAGTTATTGCAACAAAAAGTGACGGGTCAATTTCATTGTATTTTGGCACGCCGTACATTGAAGTATAAAACTCAAACGGTCGTGCAAGGAAACAGTTTTTGAGTTTAACAGGCGGAGATTTTTTAATCTCGTTCTTTGCGTCTGAAAATTCAACTGTAACGCTTCTGTGTTTGCAAAGTCGTTTTTTAAGCTGTTTTGCAAACTCGGTCGGCACCCAGCCTACAATAATAAAACTTTTATTGTATTGCAAAGCTTTAGTTCTTATAGTTGAGTACAAAGAAAGTTCTTCAAGTTTTGACAAATATTTTAAAATTCTTTCTTTGTTAATGGAAAGATAATCGTCAATACGCTTTTCGGTATCTTTGTAAACATCCTCAAGGTGGGGAATAAGTGCCGTAAGTTTTTTCATATGCAGAGTTGGCGTTGAATTAACACCGATTATGTCGCATCTCTCAAAGAAAAGACTTGAAAAAACTCTGTCAATTTCTTCTGTCTTATCAGCAGGAGCAAGATAAACGCCCCAATAATAAGCTTTATCTTCTGTACACACCGAAAAATCAATATAAGGGTCATCCTTATAATTTTCCAGTTTTACATAGCTGTCCTTAGGAAGTCTTCCGAATCTTGCATTTACATATTTAAGCTCAAGCAGCTTTTCTATTTCAATGTCAAGTCCGACAAAGTGCTTTGTTTCGTCAAGATTTTGTTTTGCCTCAAGCAATTGCTCGGCGGCAAAATCTCTGTCTTCAACAAGCTCGTTTAGTTCATCGCAAATCTTATTGCAAAACAATTGAATATCCTGATATGTCGGATTAAAATTGCTTACATCGACAAGCGGGAACTGCCTTTTTGTAAGTCCTAATGAAGCCTTGAGGTTAGTGAGATGTTCGGCATAAATATTTTTGGTCTGAAGATGTGAAAAGCCTTGGGTATTGTTGTAAAAAACAGACACATCATCGGGATGAAAAACTCCCGATTCTCCCAAAACGGTAATAACATCGTCAATCTCATCCATAAAGCCGATTATATTAACAGCTTGCATGGTTGATACAGCCAAATAAAATCACCTCTTTGTTAGTGGTACTGCTTACTAAACGATAAGCAGGGACTGTATTTTTTTAGAATCAAGTTTATATCGTGTACCTTCAATCAAGGTTATAATATTCATAAGCTCGGTTTCGGCAACGAACATATATGAAATCATCACAACAGAAGGATTGTTTGAGAAATACATATTCTTTCTTGCAAGTTTGTATTTTACTCTTGGGCTGATGTCACTTGCGTAAACATAACCTATTTGCTCAATCAACTTACCGGTGTGAGTTTCCTGCATTACGGAGAATACTTCTCCGGAGGATTCCGCACGGCACATTCTGTCGAGAGTTTTTTCACTGATGCTTGAGAAAGGGTAGAGCAGGTTGTTTTTTATTTGCTCCGGTGTAAGGTTATAATACTTTTTAAGACGAAGTACACGGGAGAAATTATTGTAATCGTTGATTACGGTAAAAAGCTCCATAAGCTCTTTTCTTTCAGTGCCTTTTGTTTTGCTCTTTATTACCTTTTTGAGGTTGGAGAAAACAAAAGTATAAAGATCATTTTCAATATCCGATATAGGCAAAAGATTGTTTTCGTCGGGCTTGTATTTTTCAAATATTTGAGAATACTTTGTATTGCTCAAAATGGTGAGAAATTCATCGTAATTTCTTGCAAGCGCAAGTTTCTGCAAATCAATCTCCGTATGTTTTGCAAAATATGTCGGATACTGATAAATAAACTTTTCAGTAGATGAAGTATTCAGCAAAGTGAGAAAGCGCATTATCTGTTCAATCTCGGTTCTGCTTATAACATAAGCTGAAAAGCCGGTGCTCATCTGGGAATCATATCTGCAAAGCGAGTCAAACTCATAGAAAAGATGCTGCCTTAAAAGAACCTCAAGTCTGCCACGGTGAACATCACGCTCATTTATATCACGCAATGCCTCCGCATAGTGCGTATATGACTTAAGATAAGACATTACTTCTGCAACACTGTTTGAGTTAAGCAAACTGTTGTAGTCCTTTTCGGTAAGTCTTTTACCAAACTTTGCTCTTGCTTTTGCAAGCACCGCAAACGAAGTGGAAGACACAGCTTTCGCACCTCCTTTAAAATAATATGCTTAATAAATGGATAGTTATCCGATAGTTCGTTTAGCAATTTCATCTGACCATTTGTCAGCATTTGCCTCGAAATCAGATTTAAGTTTAATTAAAACAGATTTATGCTTCTGACGAGTATCCTGCCACTGATGTCTGATGTCCTTGTCAATATAAGCACTCTGGCGCTCAATGGTTTCGTCAGCTTTTGACATATAGGAATCGTAGATTACCTTTGCTTGAGCGTCAATCTCTTTGGCAAGAGCTTCTTTGTTTTTTTGATTTTCTTCATCGAAGGCTTTTGCCTCAGCGTCTGCTTCAACAATCTGTTTAATCATATCCTTCAAAAAATCACCCCCTGAAATTAGTTCTTGAGAGCCTGAAGCGGTGCAGGAATTCTTCCTCCTCTGTTGATAAATTCAGCCGGTGAGCCTTTTCTTAGCGGCATTACAGGACCGTAGCCGAGAAGTCCGCCAAAGTTAAGTGTTTCGCCTGCTTTTTTACCAATAGCGGGAATAAGTCTTACAGCGGTTGTCTTAGTGTTTACCATACCGATAGCTGCTTCGTCTGCAATAATTGCAGAGATAACCTCGGCACTTGTGTCACCCGGTACAATAATCATATCAAGACCAACTGAACATACGGCTGTCATAGCCTCAAGTTTAGTTATGTCGAGATATTCGTTTTCAGCTGCATAAATCATACCTGCATCCTCCGATACCGGAATGAAAGCGCCGCTAAGTCCGCCAACATGTGACGAAGCCATTACGCCGCCTTTCTTAACAGCATCGTTAAGAAGTGCAAGAGCAGCAGTTGTACCGTGACATCCGCATACTTCAAGTCCCATTTCTTCAAGAATATGTGCAACACTATCGCCGACTGCCGGTGTAGGTGCAAGTGAAAGGTCAACGATACCAAAAGGAACGCAAAGTCTTTTGCTTGCTTCTTTTGCTACAAGCTGACCCATTCTTGTGATTTTAAATGCGGTTTTCTTAACCATATCGGCGAACTATGCAATATTTTTGCCTTCGCCGCCCTTAGCAAGAGCAGCTCTTACTACGCCCGGTCCCGAAACACCGACATTGATAACTGTATCAGCCTCGCCGACACCGTGGAAAGCTCCTGCCATAAACGGGTTATCTTCAGGAGCGTTACAGAATACTACAAGCTTTGCAGCGCCGATGCAATCACGATCTGCTGTAGCTTGAGCAGTCTGAACTACAGTTTTACCCATCATTTTAACTGCGTCCATATTGATACCGGCTTTTTTTTAACCGATATTTACCGAAGAGCAAACAAAATCGGTAGTTGCAAGTGCTTCGGGGATACTCTCTATAAGCGCATAGTCGCCGCTTGCGAAACCTTTTTGTACAAGAGCGGAATAACCGCCGATGAAGTTTACGCCGAGTTCTTTTGCGGCTTTGTCGAGTGCGTGAGCAAATTTTACTACCTTTTTACTCTGGCATGGTGCAGCTACCATTGCGATAGGGGTAACTGAAATTCTCTTATTTATAATAGGAATACCGTACTCCCTCTGGATATCCTCGCCTGTTTTTACGAGGTCTTTGGCAGAACGGCAGATTTTGTCGTATACCTTTGTGCAGGCTTTGTCAATATCGTCATCAATACAGTCTAAAAGTGAAATGCCCATTGTAATTGTTCTTACATCGAGATTTTCGTTATCAATCATATTGATAGTTTCAAGTATATCTTTTGTTTCGAGCATAGGTGTTTATCCTTTCAATCCATATTTAAGGGCAAATTAAATTCTGTGCATACTGTTGAATATATCTTCGTGCATTACATGAATCTTAGTTGCGGTAGCCTCTCCGACAGCGTCAAGGTCGGTTCTTAACTTTTCAAAATCAATTTTCTCTTCATTGAATTCAATAAGCATAACCATTGCAAACATATCCTGAAGAACGCTCTGTGTTACCTCAACGATGTTTGCGTTGTCAGCAGCACAAGCGGCTGATACCTTTGCAAGTATTCCGACTGTGTCCTTACCGATTACTGTAATTATAGCTTTCATAAGTTACCTCCGTATTTGCAAGATTTTAATTTTATTCCTGCAAAAGAATTATAAAAGAATTATATGATTGTTTATTATCATTACCTTATTATATAACTAAAATCTAAGAAAGTAAAGCCTTATATTGCATAAATTTGGCGAATATGGTATTATTTATTACGGAGGCTTGATAACTATGATTTTATGTGATGTTCATATTCATTCAAACAATTCTTTTGACGCTGAAAATACAGTGGAAGAAATGTGTAAATCTGCCCTAAATAAGGGATTTTACGCAATAGCAATTACCGACCATTGCGAAGCACCTTTTATCAAGTTTGGCTATAACAAAGAATTCGGAAATTTTAACGAAAGAATACCTTTGTCATTTTTGCAAACCAAAAACGCACAGATAAAATATAGACAAAAACTCAAGGTTTTATGCGGAATAGAGCTCGGCGAGCCTATGCACGATCCGGAATGTACCGAAAAAGCGCTTTCTTTTGGCGATTTTGACTTTGTTTTAGCGTCTTTGCACAATTTAAAAAATATGGAAGATTTCTATTTTATCGACTTTAATAATTGTAATATTTCCGAAATTTTGAAATTATATTTTAATGAACTTGCAGAAACAGCGACCTTCAGTGACTTTGACAGCCTTGCTCATCTTACATATCCTTTAAGATATATTTTTGAAACAACAGGGGAATATCCTGACCTTACACCTTATCAAGATGTTATTGACGATATATACAGAACACTGATTTCAAACAATAAAGCTCTTGAAATTAATACTTCGGGTTTATTCAAACCTATCGGCAGAACTTTGCCCGATGAATTTCAGCTAAAGCGCTACCGTGAACTCGGCGGAAAGCTTATCACTGTCGGAAGTGATGCCCACACAAGCACTGCTGTCGGAAACGGAATAGAAGAGGGAATAAGACTTGCACATAAGTGCGGATTTAAGTCGTATACTATCTTTGAAAAGCGCCGCCCGATTGCTATACCGATAGAATTTTAATTAAACTATATCGTATATCTTAATAGATATTGTGTTGTTTATCATATTATAACGCAAGTTTAAAATAATTCAACCGCTAATTTTGGTTACTGTATCTATTAATGTACAAAACTATAAATATTGTTTAATAAACCGAATAAAAACAAATAAAAAACAGACATTTCTCAAAAGTTGGAAATGTCTGTTTTGTGCTTTAGCTTAATTATATTATGTCAAGACAGCTTATTATAATGTCTTTGCAAGTTCTTTTATGTATTCTCTTAATTGGTCTTTAGTTTCGGGATGTTCAAGACCTACTTCGATTTGAGCCTGAAGAATACCGAATTTATTGCCCATATCGTATCTTCTGCCCTCAAATTCAACGGCTGTCATACCATCTGTAACAGCGATTTCACGCATTGCGTCTGTAAGCTGAATTTCACCGCCTATGCCCGGCTGTGTTCTTTCAAGAATTTCAAAAATTTCTGACGGAAGAACACATCTGTCTATGATAGAGTAAAGTGAGAGAACTTCCTCCGGAGTTTGCGGTTTTTCTTTCATATCTGTGCATTTAAATACATTGTCGTAAATATGCTCAACTTTAAGTGAACCGTATTTATGAATGTCTTTTGCATCAACTTTTTTAACGCCGACAACACCTTTGCCAAACTCGCCGTAATGTTCAATAAGCTGACCTATGGCTGGTTTTTCGCCTACAATTGCGCCGTCGCCGAAAAGTACGGCAAAAGGTTCATTGCCTACAAAAGACTTTGCTTTTAAAATAGCGTGGCCTAAACCCTTCATTTCTTTCTGACGAATGAAAGTGATATTTGCGAGATTTGAAATACCTCTTACTGTTTCAAGAAAATCAAGTTTGCCGCTTTTTTCAAGGATTGCCTCAAGTTCAGGGGATGCATCAAAATGGTCTTCGATAATGCCTTTACCTCTGTTTGTAACGATAAGAATATCTGTTATTCCGGCTGCAACTGCCTCTTCAACGATATACTGAATGGTCGGTTTGTCTACGATCGGGAGCATTTCCTTTGGCATTGATTTTGTCGCGGGAAGTACTCTTGTGCCGAGTCCTGCTGCAGGTATAACTGCTTTTGTAATTTTCATATTTTCCTCCGATATTTGTTTTTAAACGAACAGCGGCATATAAGCGATTGCTAAAAATACAAATGTTGCCACAACTGCTATGGCAAGGTTTACGCCACCCTTGTTTTCTATTTGCTCGTTAATTTTTGACTTTGTGGTTGCTGCTTCTTCGTCTGATTCTTTATCAAAACTCGAAGCGTAGTTTTTAATTGATGAAATTTTCTTTATGCAGTGTTTAAAATACATTCTGTTTGTTCTGAAACCGCAGATAAGCATAATGGCAAATCTGATTGCTCCGAGAATGTACGGAACAGCAAAGTACAAAAGATTTGTAGAGGACATACCGGCAAATAAATCGCCGACATTAGCACCGCTGTATCCGCTTTGAAGTATGGCAGAGTAATTATCCATATAAATGTTATATGCCTCTGTAAATTCAGGTGTGGTTTGTATAATAAGTGTGCCTGCAAGCAATCCTACCACGATTACCGATATAACAATGCCGATTGCGTACATTTTCCTGTAAAGCATATATGCACCGGGTAAAATAGCGGATACAAAGCTGAATCGTGATTTATTTGTTCTTAAGATTGAACCGAAAACACGCATAAAGTAGTTTGTATTTTTGCCGACAAATTTTGAAACCTCACCTGCGGTTACATTATCTGCCATTTTTTCGTCTGCCTTAAAACCTGCCATCGGATCAAACGCAATAAAAGGTATTCCGCCGTTTTGCGGATTTTGACCGAAAGGAAAACCGTTCATATCCGGCGGAACATTATTATTTCCGTTTACGGAATCATTCTTGGGTTGATTGTCTTTTAACAGAGGCGCTCCGCAATGTTCGCAGTAAAACAAAGTATTGTCGTTTGGATGACCGCAAATTTTGCAGATTACTTCATTGTCTGTGCCGCTCTCTTTGTCAGCTTCAAAGTCATCGGAACTGTCCGGTTGATCATTTTCAAATGAAAAATTTTGTGAATGTTTATCCTGATAAAAGCAGTGTTCCTCCTGCTCGTAGCATTCTCTGTGGTGCGGCGTGCCGCATTCAGGGCAAACTACTATATCATCGCCCTCTTTAAACTGTTTGTTACAAACAGGGCATTTATATTTATAAAAATCCATATTTGCCTCCGGGTATTTTTATACAAACTAATTATAACAAATAATCTTATTAATTGCAACCATAATTTATTATAATATTTTAAATGTATATAATTTCTGAATTTTATTATTTAACCGCAAAAAGAATATATTTATTTAGAAAATATTGTAATAAATTGGTAAATCTGATATAATGAAAATGTTAAAATTTTTGAGCAAGGAGGATTACTTGTGAATGATAAAGTGAGCGTACAAGTGGTAACCTTTGGAGCAATGAATTTTGCAATGCAGCAAAACTATGTTCCGCTTGTGCGCAGCGTAACGATAAAAAATAACAGCGATGAGGAAATTAAAGATATTATGTTAAAAATTTCCTTTGAACCTGAATTTGCAAAGCCGTTTACACATAGAATTACGGTTTTACCTCCGCATACCGAAATTGAGGTAAGTCCTGTTAATATTATAGTATCTACGGAGTTTCTGTTCTCACTGACAGAGAGAATTGTTGCACAGATCAGCGTACAGCTTTTATGCGGCGAAGAAGAACTTGTAAATGCCGGTGACAATATTGATTTGTTTGCCTATGATGAGTGGAGCGGCTGCTATATAATGCCTGAACTGATTGCGGCTTTTGTAACACCTAATCATCCCGCTGTCTCGGGCATCCTTAAAATTGCAACCGATTATTTAAGAAAATGGGGAAAAGACCCGAGCATAACAGGTTATCAGAGCCGCAATGCAGATGTTGTAAAACTGCAAATGGCTGCTGTTTATGCCGCTTTACAGTCAAAAAATATTGTGTATAATAATCCGCCTGCAAGTTTTGAAAAAGCAGGTCAGCGTGTGCGACTTCCTTATTCTGTAATTGAGCAGAAACAAGGTACTTGCATTGACCTTGCGGTTACATATGCGTCTTGTCTTGAGGCGGCAGGACTTTTCCCTTTAATAATGATAAAAAAAGGTCACGCATACTGCGGCTGCCGCCTTGAAGAGGAAACTTTTGCCGATTGTGTAATTGATGATTTTTCGGCTATTGACAAACGAACGGTAAGCGGAAATGAAGATATTTTGCTTGTAGAATGTACGGATTTTACGGCGGGAGAAAAGATTGATTTTGACAGAGCGGTAAAGCACGGAAAAAATAATCTGTCAGATTCGGAAAATTTTATATGTGCTGTTGATGTTAGAAGAGCAAGAGCGGGAGGACTGCGGCCGATTCCGCAAAAAATAGATAGCAACAGTATTTGCGGTTATGACGGGACGGTTGATTCGGTTTCTGATTATCAGGCAGCTGCACCTAAGAAACTTAACAGAAGCGGTACAGGTGTAAT
>ERZ779943.272-NODE-272-length-14996-cov-4.29101_pt1 | contig 14996 bp, 15 predicted proteins | sample MGYA00511027_ERZ779943 | MGnify/ENA primary metagenome ERZ779943 (study PRJEB29588, sample SAMEA2144588) | human gut metagenome | biome: human gut; feature: human-associated habitat; material: faeces | place: Denmark | collected 2008/2010 ...
AAAACCTCCACTACGCTCAAAGAGGAGGGCTTTCTCAACCTCCGCACGGGTGAGCCGTTTCACTATTCCACCATTCAGAATATTCTCATCAACATCGCCTATACCGGCGTGCTGCGAAGCGGTGAAAGCGTATCGGAGATATTCCCCGAATTGCAGATTATCACGCCGGAGCAATTCCAGCGGGTGCAGCAGGGACGGGAGCAGCGATCTGCGGACTATCTGGCCAAGTGTGCTGCTGCCTACGGAACAGAGACGATCACACTGAGGGATGGCAGCAAAGCGGAGGTTTCCCGCCCGTTTCGCAGTTACCCCCGAAAAAATACCGGCAGTGCTCTGCTGTCCGGCAATGTGTATTGCGGTCACTGCGGTGGCCGTATTTTTGCGTCTACAGCGCGGAAGACCCATCACCCCACCGATGGCAGTAATGGACGTGTGGCCATCTACAAATGCTACAACCGAACCCAGCACAAAGGAAACTGCGGTGGCCCTACCACCTATCGTGCTGAAAAGGTGGATGCCGTGGTCAGCAAGATTATCCGGGATATTTTTCAGAAGGCTGGCACTGTCAGTGAGTACGACATCGTTCATAATCAGATCGGTGCAACGGCGTCTGATTTGCAGCAACAGATCCGCCAAGCCAAGCTGGAGCTTTCCAAGAAGCACATTGAGCAGGGCCGCTGGGAAGGCCTGATGCTGGACTCGCTGGATGGCAAGTGCCCGTTCACCCCCGAGCAGGTCAAAAGCCGACTGGACTCCGTAAAGGAGGCCATGACATCGCTATCCGCCAATATTGAATCGTTGGAAGCCCGATTGGCCGACAGCGACAGGCTCACCCAGGAGCTGAAGGATCAGCACCAGCAACTCCTTTCCTGGGCCGAGATGTTCGATGCCACCTCCCCCGCAGAGCGCAAGCTCATCGCCTCCCATCTCATCAAAGCCGTGACCCTGACCCGCGGCTACGGTATCCAAATCGACTTCAATATCTCCGAGGCGCAGTATTTGAATGGAATGGAGTTGTAAGTATGTTGCATGGATATGTGCAACATTTGCCTTAATGTAGCCGTTGTATGAAGTGGCGCATCTCTGCAGAGTGTTATTTGCAACTTTTGAGTGAAGCATACCGCATCTTCTGTGTATAATAAAGTATGTGCGATGTAACACTTGCATAAATTGCTTTTGTGTATATGTTAGATTTTCTAACATATACATATTGCATTTGTTGCTATACCGTGCTATAGTTACTATGAGAACGCAGAACGAGGAGGAATTTTTATGAAGAATATTTTTGAACGCATTAAGGAACTGCGCAATAATATGCACCTTTCGCAGGAATATGTCGCTTCTTATCTCGGAATGAATCGAGCAACGTTTTCTCAACTGGAAAATGGGAAACGGAAAGTAACCGCAGAAGATATTTCTAAGTTAACTGACCTGTTTGGTATTTCTGCGGATGCGCTGTTGCATGGCTCACAAGAAAGCGAACCGACGGCTGTTTTTGCCAGAAGCTTTGAAAAATTAGATGAAATTGATCAAGCTGAAATAATGAATTTAATTCGCTTCAAGGAGCGCATTAAAGCACAAAGGATGAAATAAATGGGATTTTACGCTTACGCAAAAAAATATCGCGATCCAGAGCATATGGCGGCGGCTTATCTGCGCGAAAAATTCGGAAATCAACCCATCCATTATCCGATTAATCCATTTGCGCTTTTGCGGAGCGAAGGAGTTATTTTTAAACTCGCGGACTTCCATAGGCTGGAAGGTGTCTACATCCCAGCGTCTAATTCGGAGGATATTCCTATCGTCGGCATAAATAGTGCCCGCCCTATTACACGCCAACGCTACACAGCGGCGCACGAACTTTGTCACCACTTCCGCGATTCAGACAAAGAAATTTCTTGCCCATTTAATAGCCAGAGCAGTATAGAAGTTTTTGCCGAAAGATTTGCAGCGGCTTTGCTAATGCCTATAGCAGAGCTGAAGGCCCAAGTAGATCAGCGCAAAAATTTTCGTGGGTATGTCAGTTTTGATAACGTATTAGAAATTGCGGACTATTTTGGGGTCAGCTTCCAAGCATGTATTTTCCGCATTGCGTACAAAATTCACGCGATAGATGGAGATACCGAAGCAGATGCCTTGAAAAAGCGCATTTCGAAATACAAGCCCGATATTGCTCGAAAATCCAAGCATTTAACATACACGGAGTTGTATGCGGGGCTGATTGACAATTGCGCGGAGCAACTCGCGTTTGAACCATCAAATCACGCACGGCTGCTATTTCAGAATGAGTATATCTATAATGATAGCCGCATGGAAGGCCTCGACGTTACCATCGAACAGGCTTCCGAAATTGTAACTGACCTACGGCTAAAGGCTCAAAATAGCGAATACTGCAACGAGGAAAATGAAGCATATCTTTCCATTGCGGGGCATTATGCCATGTACCAAACTATTTTTGAAATACCAGTAAAGGGAACTGTTTCGGTCTACGATATGATGGGGTTAAATCGAAAATTGTTTTCTTACTATCCGTATCCTGAATTTGGTGGTTCGATGCGCAGAAACAATACCGTAGTCCTCGGATCAAAATTTGAAACTGCTGATTACAGAGATATTGTAACCGAACTCGAAAAAATCGAAAGCGATGTAAAAGACTACTATTCCCAGCGTGAAAAGATGACTGTTAGCGAATATGTTAAGCATATTGTTCAAACCCATCACCGGATTACAGTTGTCCATCCGTTCCCGGAAGGCAACGGACGAACATCGCGGGCTTTTATGAATGTGCAGCTTGTTAGAGCAGGCTTACCTCCAATCTATATTAAGGTCGAAGATAAAAGCGAATACATATCCGCTCTTTCGCGAGCAGATTCCACTGGAGACTATAGCGAATTATATGAGGTCATCTTCAAGGTTCTATTGAAATCTCACGTAGCGCTTACGGCGGAAATCGAAGAAATGCAGTAGGCTCCAAGCTATACCGCATTATATTGCATAAGACTATGATGAATATTGACATCTCAAATATCGGTTGGATAACAATCGCGGTGTATCTCTAAGGAGTTCACTTAGGGAGGACAGATGCGCCTGTCCTCCTTTTTCTATCCTGCGCGTAACAGAACACAATGGTCGTTGTCCGCAGATGGAAAGGCAAAAATAATTGACACTTGTATTTTCTTAAACAAAGTAAGCGGTATGTGTCGAAATTTGGATGTAACATTTTCCAACTAAACTGACGCCGAATTTAATAAAATGGTGCAAAAATTCAACGAATCAAGTGCGTGTGGATGCAATATGTCAGCCTTGGGAGAGCGTACGGTTCGCATCCGTAAGGTCGTCGGTTCGATCCCGATTAGGTCCACCATTTCGAGAAAAATCACCGCCATTTTGGCGGTGATTTTTCGTTTGACCACAATAATACCACAGACGGCAGAAAATTCTGACCGCTTTTGAAATCCGCAGGCGGTGAGTAGCAGCCCCTCACCACCTGCGGATTTTCGTTTTATGTGTTTGCCGGTGCGGCAAGTTCTGCTCTGACCTCATCGTAGTATTTCTGCACCGTGGTGCGGTCCATGCCTGTTTCCCGTGCGATATAGCTTTTATTGCTCACGCCGGGGTGCTGGTGCAGGTACTCCGCCAGCTGCTTTTTCTTGGGGCTGACGCCGTCTGGATACTCCGCAGCCGTCCCATTCCGCAGGACAGCGATCTCCGCTTTCATTTCCAGGATCAGCTTCGCCAGCTTTTCCTCACATTCCTCCCGCGTGCGGCCATATACATTGCGGGAGTGCTTCTTGCCGTCTGGCCAGACGGGCGAGTACCGTCCCTCCCACAGATCCTCCTTGAGCTGCTTGATGTAGCCCGTGCCGGGTCTGCGGCGCGGCGGTGTGTACGGTTCAAACCTCTGCGCCTCTGATGCAGCTTCTGCTTTCTGTCGGGATATTTCTGCCTTTGCGATGCCGCGGTCGATGCTGGCTGCGGCATTTTCCTGCATTTCGTTGGTAATGTGGGTGTAGATATTCAGCGTGGTCTTGGCGGAGACATGGCCAATGATGGCGGACAGTGTCTTCACATCCATGCCGTGTTCCAGTGACATGGTGGCGAAGGTATGGCGCAGATCGTGAAAGCGCACCTTTTTGCAGCCTGCCCGTTCCAATATCTGCTGGAGCCGCTTGCGGACATAGCTGGGGTCGATGGGCTGGTTCGGCTTGATGCGGGACGGGAACATCAGCGGGGAGAATACTTCTTTCCGATATTCCCGCAGAAGTCCTACCATAACTGGCGGCAGGATGATCGTGCGAAACGCTGCTTTTGTTTTCGGCTCGCTGATGATATTCTTACCGCCAACCGGTGTGACCTGCTTGCTGATATGGAGTTCCCCTGTCTCAAAGTTCAGGTCATCCCATGTGAGTGCCAGTATCTCACCCCGGCGAAGTCCTGTGGTCAGCTCCAGCAGGAAGAGTTCGTACATCCCCTCCGCTTTGGCCTGTATCAGAAATCGCTGAATTTCTTCTTTGGACAGCACCTTCATTTCTTTCGGCTCCGGCGGCGGGAGCTTGACGCCGAGGATGGGATTTTTCTTGATCAAGCCATCCTTGACCGCCCTGTCCAGCGCCATCCGTATTACATGATAGCAGCTTCGCACCGACCGCTCCGCCATCTCCGGCCCCTTGGTGTCCCGATATGTCTTCCTGCCGTTGGCCTTCATTTCGTTCAGAAACTTCTGGCAGTCCGCCTGCGTCAGCTTATTCAGCGGGATATGCCCGAGACCGGGAATAGCGTGGACATAGATCCACTCCTCATAGCCCTTCTGCGTAGTGGGGCGGATGGATGGCTTGCAGTGATTTTCATACCAGTAATTCATCCAATCCCCAAACCGCATATCCGGTTTTACCTTGAAGGGGGCGACCTCGGTGTACTCCTCCTGAAGCTTTTTCAGTTTTTCCACGCATTCCGCTTTTGTTTTTGCCAGGACGCTTTTCTGCTTTGCCTTTCCGTTTTCATCGTAGCCCACGATGTGACGGCCTTCCCACCGTCCGTCGCTTCTCAAGCGGACAGTACCCTGACCGTTTTTACGTTTCCTTGCCATGTGATCACTCCTTCACCACAAAGTCATTCATAAACTCACTCACGATCCCTGACGCTTTGCGGTGCATATCCCCTGTGACATGGGTGTAGGTGTCCAGCGTGAACGAGGTTTTCGTGTGGCCCAGAATGCCGGAGAGCGTTTTGGCATCCACGCCGCTGGTCAGCGCGTGAGTGGCGAAGGTGTGCCGGAGATCGTGAAAGCGCATATCCGGAAGTCTTGCTTCCGCCAGCAGCTTTTTCATGCGGGTGTAACCGCTGTTCGGCATGATGGGGTCTTCCGGGTGGATCGGGTTCGGGAATATCCACTGGGAGATGGATGTCCTTTTTCGCTCGGACAGCAGCTGCACCGTGCTGGGCGGTAGTTTGATGATCCTGCGTCCCGCACCGGTTTTCGTTTCGCCCACATAGTAACCGCCGCCCTCCTTGTTGTGGAGTGTTCTGCGGACGGTCAGCGTTCCTTTTTCCGCATCAAAGTCTGTCCACATAAGGCCGCACAGCTCACCCCGCCGCAGGCCGGTGGTGATCTCCAGATAGAAGAAGTCGTGCCAGTGCTCATCTGCCTTAATAGCTTCCATGAATCGTTCCAGCTGTTTGTCATTGAGGATAGTTTTTGCGGCAGTCACTTTCTTCGGCAGTGTCACATCGTCGGTGGGGTTCTTTACGATCAGGTGGCGGTCAACAACCGCATTCAGCGCCTGATGCAGGACGCCGTGTATCCTGCGGACCGTGGTGGGAGACAGCGCCCCGCCGTCCACGCCGCCCTCCCGCTGCAGCTTTCGATACAAGGTCTGAACATCGGCAGCAGTCACCTTGCTGATTTGTTTGCTGCCAAGGGAGGGTTTGATATTTCGCTCTGCATACCCACGGTAGCCCTTGTATGTGGATGGCCGGACCGACGGTTCGGCACACTCCTTCAACCAGATGTCCAGCCACTCCCCCAGTGTCATGCGGCTGTCCCCCGTAAGTTCGGCACCGTCATACTCGACAATACACCGATGCATCTTTTCCATCAGAGCCTTTTGCGTCTTCGCGGATACATAGTGGAAGATCGAGTCGCCGTTTTCCTTGTGTCCGACCACAATACGCCCTTCCCAGCGACCATCGTCACGCTTGCGTACCATGCCGTCACCGGATGGCCTTCGTTTCGCCATTTACAGTTATCCCTCCCGTCCGTTTTTCTTTGTATAGGCATTGCATTCCCTGCGCTGCCTGCAGCCTGTTTTACAAACACACCATACCGATAACCCTTTGCGAAAGCGAGAAGAATTATCGATGTCGACGCACTTTCTACGAAAGCAACAACAGTCGCGCCCATAGCTTTCACCACATGGTCTGCTGCCAGCTCTGCCCCCGGCTCAGCTTTTGCCCCAAGGCCAGTTTCTTCAGCGCCTCTCGATGCCGCTGCTTGCTCTCCGTCCATGCTGGCGGCGCAGGCAGCGGCGGCAAATCGTCTGCCTCCTCTATGGACCGACCCAGCCGAACCAGCTCGCTTGCCAGTTCTCCCATCCAGCCCTCCTCCGGCTCCGGCGTGTTGGGCCGGAAGCCCACCGCCTGTCGGTAGGCAAACAGCGTTTCCAAATTCTCCTTCAGAAATGTTTCATCGTGGAGGCTGCTGTCCCGGCACCGCCGACCGTCAGGACAGACAAAGGTGATATGTTTCCGTGTGTCCGTCCAGATAACTTCATAGCCCTCGTACTCCATGTTTTCGACGAAGCTCTCCCGGTCATCGGCATATTCCAGTGCGTCGTTGATGGCTTGGATGAGATCCAGCTTCCAGCTATCGCCCCGCAGTCCCGCTTGGTACTCGCCGGGGCGCATCTGCTTTTTCCGAGTGTGCTTTTTTGGCGGCTCCAGCACCTGCAGCCCGTGCGCCATGCAGATCTCATCATTGACCTGCCGATGCCGCTGGAGATCTGCGGCGTTCTGGTGCAGCTTTTTGCCGTCCTTGCAGCTCACGCTGTTGACCACCAGATGGTTATGAAGATGGTTTGTGTCCAAGTGTGTTGCCACGACTACCTCAAAATCTGGGAACTGCTTCTGCGCGAACTCCACGCCGATGGCGTTGACCTGCTGTGGCGTCAGCCCGTCCTCCGCCGGGAAGGATTGGACGAAGTGATAGAATTGTCTGCCATCCGTTTTTCGGAATTGCTGTTTGGTTGTCATCATTTCCAGGTACGATGCCCTTGCCACGCAGTTGTGTCCCGTCACCATCCATTGGTCGTCCAGCATGGTTTTGCAGGCCTGCGTCACATATTTCAGCACGCCCATCATCGTACCAGCCGTCTGTTTCTTGTTGCGTACTGCGGTGAAGATGGCCATTACTGCACCTCCCGGCTGATGCGCAATAGCTTTTGGCAAAGGTCTGCATAACTGTCGATGAGCTCGTCGCTTCTGAGGATCTGGATGCGTCCCATGTTTGCCAGTGTCGTGAGCTGGTTGAGGTTCCTGCCCTGGGCTTTCACTTCGGCGAGGATCTCATCCAGTCCGTCCACCCGGACGATCTCCTTGCCCAGCGCGCAGGTGATGATGTAATCGGTGACAGTCATTCCGGCTTGCTTGGCCTGATGCTGGATCAGGTCTTTGATGCCCGGTGTCATTCTTGCGGTGATGATCGCTGTTTTCTTTCTCTGCATTGAACTCCTTTCTCCCCCTTGGGGCCGGGGGTGCCGGGGCCTTGCCCCGGCGAGTGCGTCCGGCGTATAGCCGGACGCTATGCTTGCCCCACCGAAGGGTGGGAACTTTGCCCCTACGGGGCATTTCTGCCCTGAACGCCCCCACATAACTGCCCTCGCTGTTGTTGCTGCCTTCGACCGTAAAATCTCACACGGCGGCTTACAGCGGTGTACATGGCGGTACTTTACGCGCTCCGCTCCCCTGCTGCCGGAGTGAACGTAGCGCCCAGCTTTTCGGCCTTCGTTTTCGCCTTTTGCTGCGCCGTAGCGAATTCTAATTCCGATAGCTGCCGTTCATAGAACAGGTCAATGGCATATCGGATCGGCAGGATGGTGTACCTGAGACAGCCGTTGCGCTTGAGACCGTCCCTGGTGATGATCTCCGTGCGCTCTGTTCGGATGAGCCCATGCTCCTCCAGCGCGGCAACATACTTTGCCACGGTGTTGACCGAGATACCCAGCTTCCTTGCGATGGTGGGATAGCTGACAAGGCACTGGTAGGTTCGTCGATCCTCAATGCGGAGCAGATAGGCGTAGATGTTGATCTCCATGTGGTGCAGTCCCAGATCAAAGACTGCGTTGGGAACGGGGAAAAAGTTTTTGATGGTGTCCTTCTTCACATAGGGCGTGTTCAGCATCCCGACGCCCCTTTCGTGTGTGCGGCAATCCATTTCCGCAGTTCCTCCTTCGGAACGACGATGCGCTTGCCGATCCGCAGAGAGGGAAAATCATCCTCCTGAATGAGTTCGTAAATGCTGGAGTCCGAGACTCCCATGAGATCCACCAGCTGCTTCACATTCAGCAGCAGGGGCAGTTCGTCATAGCTGGTATAAATGCTTTTCTTCAAATCGTGTCCTCCTTGTAGCTTTGTTGGTAGAGCGTATTCATTTTTTAGTGATGGTGTAGGTCTGATCTCACCTCCCATGATTTTTCTCTGCTGTACGCCGCGCTCTTGCTCCGTTGGTGCGCTCTCCCTTTGCGGGCTCGTGGCGTCACTTCGCCCGGAGCGCCCGGGCTGCGGCGGCAGGTATTCACTTTTCAAGGTTCCGAAAATAACGGTTGACATATCCGCCTTAATGGATTAGACTTATTTCATAAAAGATGTTTTCTATGTCTACTTCTGAGCATACTATACCATGTCAACACCCTATTGTCAAGTCTTAGTGAAAGCAGTATATTTCATTAGTCTAATTTAAGGAGTACACATTATGCCAGACTATATTTTTAAAACCTACATTGACAGCGGCAGGGAGTACTACGAGTACACCGATGCGGCGGATAGAGAGCAGACCGTAAAAAAAGACTTTCCGTTCCCGGAAAGTCTGATGGAGCTGCTGTATATGGATACGCAGGAGCTGGAAGCCATCACCAAGAAAATGGACAAAGCCTTGCTGGCTTTTTACCAGTCCGGCGCCAAGGATGACCTGCAGGTCGTAGCAGCAGGACTGGACGAGCTTGCATCCCGACACGTCTATTTTGAGCTGCTGCGGCTGGACTGGACAGAGCGGTTGAAAGCGGCGGAGCGCGTCACGCCCAAGGAGTACCTTCGGCTGCTGCCGCATAAAAAAATCAGCCACATTTACAGCAACATCGATACCATGCAGCGACAGATCATTAGTTTAATCGCACATGCGCTGGACATGGACGGCGAGAAGAAATCCGTATCTGAAAAGATGGTGGCCTACTACAATGCCGAGGGAGGTGACACGCTGAACACCTTTCAGTTCCAGCCCCAGCCCATGAGCTTTGAGGTCATCGACTGCAAGATCTTTGCCGAGGTACTCTATCCCAAGGACATCTACGACCTCATCGACTTCCATGTGCGGGAGTGCGTGAATCGGGAGGTGAGGATGCGGGTGTGCAAGAATTGCCTGCGCTACTTCGCTGTGACGGGCAAGGCCAGCACGGAGTACTGCGGCCGGATCTGCGACAGCAAGGGCCGCACCTGCCGGGAGATGGGGGCCATCAACACATGGACGCAGCGCAAGCGGAGCGACGAGGTGTTCAAGGAATATCGCAGGGAGTACAAAAAGCGTTTCGCCCGCATCAATGCCGGCAGGCTTACCAAAAGCGCGTTCTACGCCTGGAGCGAGGAGGCCAGAAAGAGGAAAGAGGACTGCGACAGCGGCGCGATCTCGCCGGAGGAGTTTTCCCGCTGGCTGAAGGAGTCGTAAAAAAGCAGGGCGGCGGCCAAAAGGCCGCCGTCCTGCTTTTGAAGTGACCCCAAAAAGTTAGACAATATTTCGAAGTAAAAAATCGCCCCGAGACTCGCCAACGATCACCGTCTTTGCGCTGATCGTTCCATCTACAACGGTCAGGGTGCCGCTGTAGTCGTTGGCGGCGATGAAGGTATTCACCTCAATTCCGGCACCCTGCGTGGATTTCACGGTCACTTTGCCGGCGTTGGACTTGATGGTCAAGCCCTTCTTCTGCTTGATCTTGGCATTGACGAGGGTCAGATCGCCCGTTTCCACGACTTTGAACATGGGGCTCTGAATTGTTCCACCTGTAATCGTCAGTGTATGACCGTTGCAGTCGATGGTGACGGCCTTGTCAACGGTGATCGTAGGTTGCGTTGCAAGGTCAACGGTAATATCCGCACCCAGTTTGACCTCGCCGCCTGCTTGAACCGCTGCGACAAATTCAGCGGAGGTCGTGACCTCACCCGCCGCCGTCAGGAACGGCTCCGCTTCCGACAGTGTGCAGATCAGCTCGCCGCCGGGACAGAAGCAGTCCTCACCGTGGGTGTGTCCCTCTGATTCCTCCAATGTGCAGACAAGCTCACCGCCGGGGCAGTAGCAGCCCTCGCCGTGGGTGTGTTCCTCCGCACTCGCAGTCAGATTGACTGGAAAAATGCTAAGGAGCATCACCAAGGTCAGCAGGATGCTCACGCATTTTTCCTGATTTGTCTGTGTTTCATCTCGTGTGTTTCCCCTTCCTGTTGATGATATATAAGCAACGCTGATTTTCCCATTATTTTAGCACCCGCCTACCAACGCCGTACCAACGCCAGAGGCTTTTTTGCTGTATTTTTCTATTGTTCTCAGGGTCACCTTGCTCAGGGCGCTTTCAAACTGACCCTTCGCCGCCTGAAAATAGACCTGTCCGTTGGAAAAAAGCTCTGTCGACTGGTCAAACACCGCGAATAGGTCGCTGTGTCCCTCGATGGCGCAGACCACATCGTAAAGTGTTCTGCTCATGGTGTTCTCGCTCAGCAGGTAACCCCGCGCATTCCCGGCGCTATTGACTGTGCGCAGCAGCTCCGCATCCACCATTTTTGCACATAGGCGGTTTGCGATCGTAAGAGGGACCTGCGCCTCCCGGCTCAAGACCTGCGCGGGTATCTCAGGCGGATCCGCCTATCGCTGTCTTGCGGCGCAAAGCAGCAGACGGAGGGCATAATCGGTATCGCGTTTGAATTGCATATTTCTTTCCTTTCGCTCTGCTCGGTAAAAAGCACTTCTATGTACGAAGAGGTAAAGCACCCCTCTTGTCGATTTTCGCCCCATCATAGCAGGGGCATGGGAACATCCTACCAACGCCGCGGGGCGGCTTAGAGTAAAAAAGCGGACGCCTGTAATCGTTTGGATGACAGGCGTCCGCTTTTTCCTGTTTTCTTCGGCGGCAGGTCAGCTGCGGTCCATGTGCAGCAGATCCGCCAGAATGGACTCGCCCCAGGAGTATTCCGAGAGGAACTCTCCCTCAAAGCGGCTGCCGGCATCGGCGTTGTTGTTCAGCCAATCGTAATAGTCGCAGTCGCACAGCGCCGTGTTGAGCATCTGGCCTCGGGGTGTGGATATTAGCAGCTCCGCGGCGCCGTTGTCCGCAAGAATGTGCTTGAGCCGATGCAGCGCATTGTAATACGTTTTCATCTGTTCGTTGCTGTACTCCCGCCCCTCCCAGATGACGCTGTATATCTCCTCGTTGCTGATCTCCTTGCCCCGCCGGCAGGCGACCAGCGCAAGGATCTCCTTTGTCTTTCCCTGTATCGGCAGAGGCGTGCCGTCCTTCAGGACATTGAACCTGCCGAACATCTGCAGGCGGATCGGCTTGTGCTGACGCGCTGAAAGCAGCACCATCTTCTGCATCATGCGCCGTATCGTTTCCTTTTTGTAGGGCTTGACGATATAATCGTCGCCTCCAATGGCGTTGGAGTCCCGCACATATTCGTCATAGGCGGAAATGAACACCACCAACAGCTCCGGATAAAGCGCCCGCAGCTTAACCGCCAGCTCGATACCGTTCATTTTGGGCATTTCGATGTCCAGCAGCGCCAGCTCAAAGGGATTCTCCCCCGCAAACGTCAGCGCTTGCTCAGGGCTTTCAAACTGTGCGATCACCTGAAACTCCGGTACCTCCGCGCTGTACCGCATGAAGCTCTTAAGCATCAGCGGCTCATCATCGACCAGTATCGCTCTCATTGGATACCTCCTCTAACGGTATGGACACCGTAACGCGTGTGCCTACATTGGGTTGGCTTTCCACGGTGACCTTTGCGTGCAGGATCTTTTCAAACCGGTATATCAAGTTGAACATACCCGTCGAGTCCCGGGTACCGTCCTTGATCTCCTGCATAATGGCATCATAGTCAAAACCGACGCCGTTATCCTCCACCAATATTTCGATGCGGTCTTTTTTGCGGAAGGACCGTACCGCCACTATGCCGCCGTCCTCGCCCCGCTCATAGATCCCGTGTCGGATGGCATTTTCTACCAGCGGTTGGATGCTCAGGGGAATGATGGAGAAATCTGTTTCCATGCAATTATATTTGATGGTGAGCTTGTCGCCGAAGCGTATTTTCTCAATATGTGTATAGGCCTCAATGTTGCTCAATTCCTGAGAGAAGGGAATCAGCGCATCGGACGTGACCGACCGCAGGCAGGCCCTCAGGTAGGTGGTAAAGTCGCAGAGCAGATTAGAGGCGTATTCCGGCTCATCCAGCACGATCTCGCGGATAGATGCCAGTGCATTGTACAGGAAATGCGGCTGCATCTGGCTGGTAAAGTTCTTGATTTTCAGCTGCTCCAGATGCTCCTTAGTTTCCGCCAGCTCCTTCTCCAGCCGTTCCTGCCGCTTCTTATATTTCTGTTGATTCGTCACCACGGAGTACCCGTACATAATGCCGGAGGAGCTTCGCTGTGCATCCATGATGTCCGCTACCGAGATAGCAGAGCCGTCCTTGCAGAGCATTCGGTACTCGATGGAATGTTTGCCGCCGGACGCCGCAATGCGCACGCAAAACCGCTCAAAGGCCTTCCGGTCCTCCGGATGAATCGGCTGGCAGTAGTCCATGTCCGCTCCGATGAGCTGACCAACTTCATCTGCGGTATAGCCCAGCATCTTGCACAGACCCTCGCTGTAATACTCAAGGTGGATGGGATCGCTGAGGTAGCAGCGGTGGATGCCGCCGGGGATCTGCGTAAAGGTTTCCGTTGCCTTTTCGAACTCCTCATATAGATTTGATACATCCAGCACAGCGCCAAAGACCTTGGCGACCCGCTCCTCAGAGAGGACCGGTATCACAATCATCCGCAGCCAGTGGGGCTTGTAGCATACGATGGGAAGACCTATCACTGCGCCGCCTGTGGTACGAACAGCGACGCCCCCATGTCCGCCGCCGATCTGGCTGTGGTGAAACGCATTGCCGCGCTGGGCGGCGACAACGAGGAGCTGACCCGTCTGCGCCGGCAGTACCGGAATCTGGATATCACCAGCTGGGACAGCGAGAACCGCCTGCAGATGAAGTAAGGCGCACCAAACCGCACAATTTGTCTTTTCCGTTTTAAAGCTTCACAATTTGTCTTTTCCATGGGGTTTACCCCTCATTCCGTGTCCGGCTCCGGCCGGGCACGGTTTTTATGCGGCCGGTACAGCCGAGGGAGCTTTTGATGAAAGTCATTGACACGTGGAGAGGCGCGGTGTATACTTACTACGTTAGCCGCGGGGCGGCATGAAGTAAATAGGGTCCGGTGAAGTCGTGCGGCTGCCCGCTGCAAGGGCCAGGTCTGGCCAGGCGGCAGCCTAAAAGGAAATGGGTCAAAACCCACCGCGAACGGCACTGTGAGCGCAAGGATGCACCGAAACAGCGAGAGCTGTGTGACGAAAGTCAGCCATTGGGCGTGAGCCTGAGAAGGTAGGCGGCAGACGGGGAGCGAGAGCTCCGCGGCGCAAGGCAGAAGAATTGCACGTCGGAGGACCAGGCACAGCGGGCGTTTTCTCCGTGTGGCACCACAGGAAGGACCACGCTGTTTTTGCGATGCAGAAACGGCGTTTTTTCTTACCAAAACGCACCGCCTATCCCTGCAGAGGGATGGGCATTTCTATTGCGGTCAAGTCGGGGCGGCGTCAGCCGTCTGCTTTCCATAGAGCGGGAGGGGTTTGCCGACCCCTTCCGCCCGTCTCTTTTCATGGCGAACAGAGAGAACTGGGCGTATGATGCACAGACGGAAACGATCCTGGCTTCCGGTGCTGTGCGTGCTGTTGGCGGCACGCACCGCCTGCACATGGAGGCGGAATTCACCCCGCTGTACGACAGCTGCTGCATCTTGCGCCGAAACCTGTTGCGTTCCGGCGTGTCCGTCTGGTATAATCATGGTATCATTCTGCAAGGAGGTCGACCCATGCGAGATCTGAAGAACACCTGCCGCGTGGCGGTGGTGCAGGCCACCCCTGTGATGTTCCGCAAGGACAAATGTCTTGAGAAGGCCCTGCGGCTCATCGACGAGGCCGCCGGCGAGGGCGCGGAGCTCATTGTCTTTCCGGAGCTGTTCATCCCCGGCTACCCCTACGGCATGACCTTCGGCTTCACCGTGGGCAGCCGCAAGGCCGTGGGCCGCGAGGACTGGAAGATGTACTACGACAACTCCCTGCTGGCCGACGGGCCGGAGATGCGTAAGCTCCTCCGCCGCGCCAGGGAGTTGGGTGTCTATATCAGTATGGGCTATTCCGAGCGCGACGCCGTCACCGGTACGCTGTATAACGCGAACATGATGATCTCCCCGGAGGGCGAGGCCCTGAACCACCGCAAGCTTTTTATTGCCGGCAGCGAGCGCGTGGTCTGGGGCGATGCAGACCGGGATTACTTCCCTGTGATGGACACGCCCTGGGGCCCCATGGGCAATCTCATCTGCTGGGAGAGCTATATGCCCCTGGCCCGGGTAGCGCTGTACCAGAAGGGGATATCCCTGTACATCTCCCCCAATACCAACGACAATCCGGAGTGGCAGGACACCATCCGCC
>ERZ779943.305-NODE-305-length-14193-cov-4.89079_pt1 | contig 14193 bp, 12 predicted proteins | sample MGYA00511027_ERZ779943 | MGnify/ENA primary metagenome ERZ779943 (study PRJEB29588, sample SAMEA2144588) | human gut metagenome | biome: human gut; feature: human-associated habitat; material: faeces | place: Denmark | collected 2008/2010 ...
CGCCCTTTGCGACACATTTATGAATTGGGTGCATGGCTCGTAACGTAGGGTTGCCATAGACCGGACAAGTTCCGCCTGTGCCCATTCTTTTGCCTCAGTGTGGGCACAGGAGATAGGATCAAGCTTCTCTGTACCCTTCTCCCACCTCAGCGTGGGCACAGGAGATAGGCGCAAGCTTCTCTGTACCCTTCTTCCGCCTAAACGTGGGCACAGGAAATAGGATCAAGCTTCTCTGTGCCCTTCTTCCGCCTCAGCGTGGGCACAGAAGATAGGCGCAAGCTTCTCTGTACCCTTCTTCTGCCTTAAATAGTTTATGGGTAGGAAAAGCTTGTTTTGTTACTGATACCCACACTATGAAAAGTTTGTGGGTATGAAAAGCTTGTTTTGTTGCTGATACCCACACTATGAAAGTTTGTGGGTATTGAAAAGCTTGTTTTGTTGCTGATACCCACGCTGTGGAAAGTTTGAGGGTATGAGAAGCTTGTTTGGTTGCTGATACCCACGCTGTGGAAAGTTTGAGGGTATGAGAAGCTTGTTTGGTTGCTGATACCCACGCTGTGGAAAGTTTGAGGGTATGAGAAGCTTGTTTTGCTGCTGATACCCACGCTGAGAAAAGTTTGTGGGTATGAGAAGCTTGTTTTATTGCTGATACCCACACTGAGAAAAGTTTGTGGGTATGAGAAGCTTGTTTGGTTGCTGATACCCAAATTGTGAAAACCGAAAGGTATAACAAGGGAATTATATATTCCAGAAGGCCTGCGGCAGGCGTTCGCCGCATCACGGCAAAAGTAAAAACCGTGATTTGTGAGCAAGCTCCCAATCACGGTTCTTATTTTGCCTATGCGTGGCTATGCTTTCGTAACTCTCAATTATTCGCAATACTTCAGCAGGTCCAGCGGCTGTGCGATAATGGCGTCCGCGTGGCTTTCTTCCAATTCCGCACGGTCACGGAAGCCCCAGAGAACACCTACGGTGAAGGCGCCTGCCGCCTTGCCGGTCTTCATGTCGGTGGCGGTATCTCCCATGTAGAGTACTTCGTCTGCGGTGAGGCCAAAACGGTCTAAGATGCGGAAGACTCCGGCGGGATCGGGTTTAATGGGCACGCCGTCCACCTGTCCCTGCACCACATCAAAATAGTCCTTGCCAAACAGGCTCTCGATGACATCCAAGGTGGCATGGTGGGGCTTGTTGGAAAGTACCGCGATCTTCATACCACGTTTTTTCAACTCTTCCAGCAGCTTGGGGATTCCTTCATAGGGCTTCACCTGATACATACAGTTCGCCTGGAAGATCTCCCTGTATCTGGCATAGGCTGCCTCAAAATGGGTAAGTTCCGTATCGCCACCCTTGATCAGTGCCCGCTTTACCAGATTGGCGGCACCGTCTCCCACAAAATATTTATAATCCTGTACAGAGAAGGGGCCATAGCCGAATTCCGCCATAGTCTTGTCTCCACTGTATTTCATGCTCATGATAGAATCGGATAAGGTTCCATCCAGATCAAAAATTACTGCTTTCTTCATTCTGTTCTCCTACACTAATCTCAATCCATGCAGTTCCTGATAGACTCTTCCCACGGGAAGCCCTACCACATTATTGTAATCGCCTTCGATACCGCGGATATATCTGGCGCAGAATCCTTGAATGCCATAGGCCCCCGCCTTGTCCATCGGATCCCCGGTAGCCACATATTCCCGGATCTGTGCATCGGTCATAGGATAAAAATGCACTGTGGTCTTCTCATGGAAAGTCAGCGTCTTCCTCTCACCGTTTTCCTCATAGAGGATCGTCACGCCTGTGTATACCTCATGTCCTCTGCCCTGCAGCATAGTAAGCATGGCTGCCGCAGTTTCCGTATCCGCAGGCTTACCCAGGATCTTACCATCGCAGGCGACCACGGTATCGGCTCCCAGCACAATGGGGTCTGTCATAGTAGTTTCTCCACTTTTCTGTTCCGGATCGCAGACACCACAGCCTTCATGCATTCGGTCGGCACTGTTATCCGGAGCCTGACAGACACCACTTACCGCAAGCTTCTCCCACACAGCTTCCGCCTTCTGCGCTGACAGTTCTTCCACCACTTTTGCAGGCTCTGTGGATGTGATCTTTTCCTCGGTCTCGCTGACCACTACATCGAAATCCAGTCCGATCTGTGTCAGAAGCTCCCGCCTCCTGGGGGAGGCAGATGCCAGTATGATCTTCTTATTCATGATGTGTCTCCGGGATAAAAGTTCTGCTTTCGATGGCAGACTCTCCCGCAGCCTCCTTTGCTTTTTGAATGGCCTCCAGGCAGAAAGCATCCTGAGAGTTGAACAGCTGCTTTCCTCTCTTGTCCTGCTTCTCATAGCTACCATCCGGCTGTAAAATCGAAGCCTTCACATTATCCTTCAGCTGACTGTTCAGGATATGTAGCAATTCCTCCTTCAGCTCCGGGCGATCTACCGGGAAGAGGATCTCCACACGACACTCCAGATTACGGGGCATCCAGTCGGCACTTCCACAGTAGATCTCATAATGATCATCATTTGCAAAATAGAAAATGCGGCTGTGCTCCAGGAAATTACCGACGATGGAGCGGACACTGATATTCTCGCTGACACCCGGGATACCCACCTTCAGGCAGCAAATACCTCGAACGATCAGTTCAATCTTCACGCCTGCCGCACTTGCCTCATACAGAGCACGGATAATATCCTTGTCGCAGAGAGAGTTCATTTTCGCAATGATATGGGCATTCTTGCCCTCCAGCGCATAATTTTTCTCCCGCTCGATCAGATGCAGGAACTTATCCTTCAGCCATAACGGTGCCAATGCCAGTTTGTTCCAGAACAACGGCTCGGAATAACCGGACAGCATGTTGAACACTGCCGTGGCATCCTCTCCGATGCGTTCCGCACAGGTCAACATTCCCACATCCGTATACAGCTTTGCCGTAGCATCATTATAGTTACCGGTACCCAGATGCACGTATCTGCGGATGCCGTCCTCTTCTCTGCGAACCACAAGTGTGATCTTGGAATGGGTCTTTAATCCCACCAGTCCGTAAATAACGTGGCAGCCTGCCTTTTCCAGCATTCTCGCCCAGACAATATTGTTCTCTTCATCGAAACGGGCTTTCAGTTCCACCAGAACCGTAACCTGCTTACCGTTCTCCGCCGCCTGTGCCAGTGCCGCTATGATCGGAGAATTGCCGCTGACACGATACAACGTCTGCTTGATGGCCAGTACTTCCGGGTCTCTCGCCGCCTGACGGATGAAATCCACCACCGGCGTAAAGCTCTGGAACGGATGATGTAACAGAATATCACCCTTGCGGATCTCCTCGAAAATATTACAGCCTGCGGGAAGTGCCGGCGACTGCTGAGGTTCATACTTCGGCGTCTTTAAATGGTCAAAACCATCCAGTCCGTAGATTTTCATCAGTACCGTCAGATCTAAGGGGCCGTCGATCTCATAAATATTCTGTGTCTCAATGTTGAGTTCCTTTTTAATGATCTTCAGCAGCCGTTTATCCATACCGCTTTCCACTTCCAGGCGGATGGCTTCGCCCCACTGACGCTTCTTTAACTGCTTCTCGATCTCTTTTAACAGATCTGCTGCCTCATCCTCGTCAATGCTTAAGTCCGCATTACGCATGATCCGGAAAGGATGGGCACAGACAATATCATAATTCAGGAACAGTTTATCCATGTTCCGTTCGATGATCTCTTCTAACAGAATGATCTTGCAGGTCTTGCCCTTGGACGGGATCCGCACTACACGGCTTAAGACGCTGGGTACCTGTACGGTGGCGAATTCCAGTTCCTCGTCGCTGTTTTTCTTCCGCACCATGGCTCCGATGTTCAGAGACTTGTTGCGGATCAGCGGAAACGGTCTGGAAGAATCCACTGCCATGGGGGTCAATACGGGATACACATTTTCCTGAAAATACTGATCCACATACACAGCTTCCTCCGCTGTCAGCTGTTCATGCTCTCTTATGATATGCAGACCGTTTTTCTCCAAAAGAGGGAGTAGGGAACGGTTATAGGTGGAATATTGCAGATCCACCAGTTCATGGATCGCCACATGCAGCGCCTTTAACTGCTCTGTGGGCGTCATGCCGGCGATATCCTTTTTGGTATAGCCCGCATTTTCCATATCCTTTAAGGATGCCACCCGGATCATGAAAAATTCATCCAGGTTAGATGCTGTAATGCTTAAAAATTTCAACCGTTCAAACAGAGGGATGTTTTTATCCCTGGCTTCATTCAACACTCTGTGGTCAAAAAGCACCCAGCTGAGTTCCCGGTTGGTATAATACTTGGGATCACTGAAATTGATTTCCATATCGTCCTGCTGCCTCCCTTAAAATTTCTTCTTCTGCCGGATCACCGGTGTGATGCTGTATACTTCTTTGAAAAATTCCGTGTTCGTCTGGAAGAATCCTCTTTCCAGCGTAATATCTTCCTGGGTATCTATTTTCAGGATCAGTTCGTTATCTTGCAGTGTGGCCTTCACACCCTTCATTTTCTGTTTGTGGCTGCGGTCCAGGCTGTTGGCCAATCGCAGAATGGCTGTCAGCTTCGCTACAATCAAATAGCTCTCCTTATCCAGTCCCTGGGGATGATCCTGTGCCTGCCCGTAATACACGAAATTACTGTGATTAAAACGCACCACATTAGCTACGATCTCACGCTCCATATGGGAAAGTCCGATCATCTCCGTCGCCATGATAATATCATAGGACGCTTCTCCGATATTGATCATGCTGATATATTTTCCACAGTCATGCAAGATTGCAGCCAGGCGCAGATACAAACGCTCTCTCTGGCCCATGCCATGGACTTTTTTCATACTGTCAAAAATCGTGGTGGTGATATGTTCCAGGGTATCCGCTCTCCTTGTACTGCCATTGTAGCGTTTGCTGATATTCATTGCGCAGGCGATAATATCCTCCGCAAAATCATGCTCTCCCCGGAGTAATTTATTCTGCTCCGCATATTCATAAGCGATACCATCGCACAATGTGACACCCGGTGCCCAGATCAGCGCCGCTCCCATCAGCTCGGCAATGCGTTTGGTCAGGACCGCACTGATATACACAAGAGGGACTTTTTCCTCCGCAATATCCATCCGCTTTGCAAGCTCCGTGGTTCCTCTGGTCCGAAGCGACTCCATCAGCTGGTCAAATGCCTTACTGTCCACCATGGCATTTCCGTCTCCCCGCTCATGTGCCTTCCGCACTGCCCAGGGTGACAGATAATCATCCACGATAATGATATTTTTGATCTCACGATCCTTAAGATACAGCTTTTTATAATCATCCAGCTGTGCCGTAGCCAGTTCGTCCACCAGCTGCTCCATCTGGGTACTGCCCGCATTCAGATGATTCAACAGCTCCTGTAAACGTAATACACCAAGGCGTAAGTTCTGGGTCGATACCAGAGTATCCTTGTCAAACAGAGAGATCTGAATACTTCCGCCTCCAATGTCCAGAATCGCCGTCTTCTCCTCGATGATTCTGCGGAACGTCTCCCCTTTGGAGGCAATCGACTTGTAATCCAGGAATCTCTGCTCGGAGTTGCTTAAGATCTCTACCCGGATGCCGGTACGCTGCTCGATCTGATCCTGCAGGATCAGGGTATTCTCCGTCTCACGGATGGCACTGGTGCCGTATGCCTTATAAGCGATCACTTTATAAGATTCCATGATCTGTGCGAATTCTTTCAGGGTATGACACAGATCATCCATTTTTTCATTGCTGATCTTCCCATTGGCATAGGTATCCGATCCCAGATCGATTCTCTGATGGATACAGTCGATCTCCCGCATGGTATTTTTCCCCGAAAAATCAAATATTTTCATGGTGAGTTCGAAACTGCCCACATCAATGGCAGCGAAAGTTTTTACACTCATAGGGTTCCTCACTTTCCTAACAGGTAATCAATGAACTGCTGGGCACTTCTTCCGGACAATCCGCCGTGGGATAGTTCCCATTTATTAGCCTCCTGTAAAAGCTCCTCTTCCGGCATCTCCACATGATATCGCTCCGCCAGTGTCTTTACGATATTCTGGAATTCCTTTTTATTGGGAGCGCCGAAGTAAATAGTCACGCCGAAACGATATACCAGCGACAGCTTCTCCTGTACGGTATCACTGGTGTGCATATCCTCGCGGGTCTCTTCCTTGTCGCTGTAATTTTCGCGGATGAGATGACGGCGGTTGGATGTCGCATAGATCAGAACATTCTCCGGCTTTTTCTCCAGTCCGCCCTCGATGACTGCCTTGAGGTATTTGTACTCGATCTCAAATTCCTCAAAGCTTAGGTCATCCATATAAATAATGAATTTATAATTGCGGTTCTTGATCTGACTGATGACCGCATTCAGATCCTGGAACTGATGCTTGTAGACTTCGATGATCCGCAGTCCCCTGTCATAATATTCATTGGCAATCGCTTTGATGCTTGAGGATTTACCGGTGCCCGCATCGCCAAACAGCAGACAGTTGTTGGCCTTTTTTCCATTCACAAATGCCTCTGTGTTGTCCACCAGCTTTTTCTTGGGAAGCTCGTAGCCTACCAGATCATCCAGCTTCACGTGGGCAATATTTAAAATCGGAACGATATGTACTCCTTCCTCATCATGGGTGATGCGGAAAGACTTGTGCAGGCCAAATTTACCGACACCGTATTCTTTATAGAACTGGGTCAGTGTGGATTTCATATCTTCTGCGGTTCCGTCTGCGCAGAACTTCTCCGCCAGCTCACAGATCCGGGCGCAGATCCGTTTATTATAGACCTTGCTCTCCTGCATGCTGCTGGCATAATTTTCTATTAAGGAAAATTCCGGTACCTTAAGTATCTCCATCATGGGAGCAAAATCAAAATCATAGAATTCCTTGAAAATGCAGATATCATGCAGCGCCGCATCGTTGATGGAGCCGGCAATCTCTCCGCGGATCTCACAGCCGCAGCTGTAGCTGTTCTCGTTGTTCACCAAAAGATTTGCCAGGTAACAGTGCCACAGATTCCCATGAAATCCGTAATTACCCGCCAGGTCGATCAGGTCATGGATACACTCGTAAAACAGTGCCGCCATGTCCTCTGTATTGTAATATTCATCATCGTAATGGGACATGAGAAATGCCATGTCATACAGCAGTTCCCCATCCTCAAAATCACGATATACGATCAGTTCTTTTTCTCTCATATGTCTAACCTTCTTGTCTTATGTTTTAACTGTTCAGAGCCACGTAACGATTATCGAATGGTCGTCGGATGCTTGTATTCGTAATACTTAGTAATTGCCCAGGATCTTCATGCTGCGGGCTTCTTCCCGAAGTCCCCGCAGTGCGTTTTTCACTGCGCTGTCCGCAAGGTTCCCCTCAAAATCGATGAAGAAACGATACTCCCAGTTCCGGTCGGGAATGGGGCGGCTCTCGATCTTGGTCATGTTCAGATTGTTGTAAATAAAATGGGACAGAATGTGATACAGGGATCCGCTCTCGTGGGGGATCTCCAGGCACAGACTGATTTTGTTGGCATTTTTACGGAAGATCTTCTGGTTCGTCACAATGATGAAACGAGTGGAATTGCTGTCGGAATCATTGATCCCTTTTTCCAGAATTTCCAGTCCGTAGGTCTCTCCCGCGTATTCGCTGGCGATAGCTGCCTGGGTTTTATCCTTTTCCTTCGCTACTTTTAACGCTGCGAAAGCGTTGTTCTGCATACTGATCTGCTGCCAGTCATGCTCCGCCAGATATCTGGCACTCTGCATCAGGGACTGGGGATGGGAATAGACTCTTTTGATCTCTTCCATCTTCGTCCCGGGCAGTGCCAGCAGACAATGCTCGATGGGAATGACCTGCTCTCCTACGATATAATTCTCGAATTCTACCAACAGATCATAGATCTCATTCACGATTCCGGCGGTGGAATTCTCAATGGGAAGTACCGCGAAATCTGCGCTGCCTTCATCAATGGCACTCATGGCATCCCGGAAAGTTTCCACATGGAAGGCATTGACATTTTCCCCGAAAAATCTGCGCATGGCAGCCTGGGAATAAGATCCCTCCGCTCCCTGGTAGACCACTCTGGCACAGTCGGTTTCCAGTTCTTCCACGCCGATAAAAGGAAGCCTTCCCTCACTTCCGTGGGCGGCTAACAGCTGGTACTGAAGCTTCCGGCTCATGGACATGATCTGTTCAAACAGTTCTTCCACGCCGTGGCTGTTGAAATCGTTGTGGGTCAGTGCCTTGACACCGGCGATCTTCTCCTGCTCACGCTGCTTGTCGAATACTTTTTTCCCCGTCTCTATTTTATATTCCGCCACCTGTCTGCTGACATCCATGCGCTCCTCATAGAGATTTACGATCTGTCTGTCAATGGTGTCGATCTGTTGTCTCAACTGTGATAAATCCATGCTGTTCTCCTTAACTTAACTGATATCTACGAATTGCTCCGCTGCAAAGCAGCTATCGCAATTCTCAAACATTCGGAATCCGCTGATTTACTGCGTAAATCGCTACTTCCTCATGTTTGGCGGGTCCCAAGTTCAAAAGCCTTATCGTGCAAGCACGAACGGCTTTTTGACCTTTTGACCCTGATATCATTCTATATCAATTTTTCCTTGTTCGCAAGCAAGAAGCACGGTATAATATTAGATATTACACAAACTTTACATTCCATTTTGGTTGGAAAGAAGGTTAACACATGAAAGATAAAAAAGCCTTGTTCATTTTAATTCCTTTTCTTCTGTTCGTGATCATCGTCGGCGCGCTTGCCATCGTGGGCGACCGGATCCCCGACAATCCCCCGGAGACGGTAGGCAATACCGCCGGGAATCTGAACAATTCCGGTTACTTCTGTGAGTACGACGGAACGGTGTATTTTGCCAATGCTTACGACAGTAACACCCTGTACTCCATGGATCCTTCGGAGCAGAATATCAAAAAACTGGGCAATGCTTCCGTGAAAAATATTCTGGCTGGGGGAAAATATCTTTACTACTACCAGACCGGAGCTTCCGGGGATGCCGGTATCGGTGCCCTGCGCACCGTTCGTTCCTTTAACCGCTGTAAATTAAACGGTACGGATGTGACCGGACTTACCAGAGATCCCATCGTTTCCGCCCAGTTGGTGGGAAGTAACCTCTACATCATGACCTCAGGCGATAACGGACCTTTATTTTACCGCATGAAAATCGACAAATCTGACAAAACGGATCTGGCAGATTACGAGATCAATCCCGCCTGTGCCGTGAACGGTACTATCTATTACAACGGTACTCAGGAAAATCATTATCTCTATGCGCTAAATACCTCGACGGACAGCATCTCCACTCTATGGAACGGCAATCTGTGGTACCCTATTGCACAGGGTGACTATATCTACTATATGGATGTGGAAAATAATTACAGACTCTGCCGTTATTCCCTCTCACGGAATGAGGTGGAAGTCCTGACCGAAGAGCGGATCGACTGCTTCAATGTAGGATACGGCTATGTATACTATCAGGTGAACGGCGAAGATGCATGCCTGAAATGCATGCGGGATGATGGCAGTGATTCCCGGGTCATTGCAGAGGGCAATTATACTGCCATCCATATGACTTCCCAGTATGTTTATTTCCAGACGTTCGGAGAGACTTCCACCTGGTATCACTCCCCTTTGGGCAGTCAGAGCTACAGCGGATTTGATGCAGCCAGACAGGCAGCATTGGATGCATTGAAAAAATAATGACAGGCAACAAGAGCCGCAGACATTCCGCCTGCGGCTCTTATTTTTCGTTCCTGTTGCAAATTATTTTCAGCCTTCTTCGATATGATTCAGACCCTGATTCAGGATCGTGATGATATGGTCATCTGCCAACGCATAAAAAATCGTCTTGCCATCTCTGCGGTTTTTCACCAGATCCATCTGCTTCAATACCCGCAGCTGATGAGAAATAGCAGACTGAGACATGCCCAGCAGCGTGGCAATATCATACACACACATCTCAGAGCACAACAGTACCGACAAAATTTTTAATCTCGTTGCATCTCCAAACACTTTGAAAAACTCTGCCAGATCCTGAAGTTCCTCTTCCGGCGGCATCTTCTCATCGATCTGTCTTATGGTCTCCGGATCAGCGGAGAGATAACTATTCTTCTCTTCCATCGTAATCTCCATTATCATTGCTGTATCAGCGGATGCCTGCCGCACCTGCTGTTATCTACGGTTGACTATATTTACTATACACTATTTCTGAGAATTCGACAAATGGAAATATTGCTGCATCCCCTCTGTCATGGTAATCGTCCCCGCATGGTCGATGAACAATGCTTCTGCATCGTATTTTTCCAGGAGCTTCTGTCCTTCCTCCGATCCCAATACAAAGCAGGCAGTAGACAGCGCATCACTTAAAAATCCGTCCTTGGTCACGATGGTAACTCCCGCCACATCGCTGCGCGCCGGGGAGCCGGTCCGGGGATCCAGTATATGATGATATCTGACACCATCCACTTCCACGTACCGCTCATAATCTCCAGAAGTGGATACACAGTACCCGCCAGCCAGCGTCAGCACTCCTGCACTTTGCGAAGGCTCCAGCGGATCTGTCACCGCAATCTGCCAGGTGCCGCCCTCCGGCTTGTTTCCATAGGTTAAAATGCTGCCTCCCACAGAGATCACGGCTCCGCTTACCTCCGGATATTCCTCCAGGGTCTTCCGGATCTCATCCAGTGCCACCCCTTTTCCCACTGCTCCGAGGTCTATCTGCATTCCCGCCGGAATACTCACCACTGTACTGTTCGTCCGTTGTTCCAATATCATCTGCTTCCAGCCTGCCAAAGCGCATGCCTGTTCTATTTCCTCCAGCTCCGGAAGTTCATAGTCCTGCGGGTCATCTGCTGCCGCCCAGGTATCAATGTCCCACAGTCGGCTGAGCTTACCGATGCTCACATCGAAAGCCCCACCTGTCTGTTCCGAGATCTGCAGGCATCGTTTCAGCCAGCCTGCCATCGCGGCGGAGACCTGTATCGGTCCCTTTCCGGCAGTTGCATTGATCTTCGCCACTTCCGCACTATCCAACCGCCAGGAAAGTTCCTGTTGTTCCAAGTCGTTTAGTTTTTGCAAAACAACGTCCGTTACCTTTTCATCTGTTTTTCCGTTCGTTGCAGTCGGGGAATTTCCGGTGACATAAACAGTCTGGGAGATCACAGTTCCCATGGCGGTATCTATGCTATTTTCGCATTCGGTCTGCTGTCCGCAGCCTCCCAGAAAAAGCGCCGGGATCATTGCAAAAAGCGTTGCCAGGCGCACCGCCCACGGCATTTTCAAATACTTCTTCATTTTTTACATTCCTTTTGCTATACTGTTCTCATCGAAAGGAGTTCCTTATTCCTATGAATGCTTCCATGAATGATCGAAAAAAAGCAGTTCTCCTTGCAGCAGTTCTGCTTGTAATAGCCATCCTTTGCGGAATCCGGATCTATGCGGTCTCCCACAGTTCCACCGGAAACGGTCAGGCGCTCTATGCTGACATTTATCAAAGCGGTGAATTACTTGAGACCATCCGTCTGGACACAGTGACTGACGAATATACCTTTGAAGTTCCGGGAGCGAACGGTGCCTCGAACACTGTCTGCGTCCGTCCGGGCAGCATCGCCATTATCTCTGCCAATTGTCCGGATCAGATCTGTGTGCATCAGGGATTTATCAGCACCTCACTGCTTCCCATCACCTGTCTGCCCAACCGGCTGGTGATCCGGGTCAGGGAAGAGGCTGTCTGTTTGGATGACACTACGCTCGTCCCGGACGGCGTGACCTATTGATAGAAGATCCTTTTGCCTGCACCGCGTTTATGAATTGCAAAAACACGGAGATGATACGGAGATGATTATGAAACCACCCTTAGCTACCAAAAAACTAACGACGCTTTCCCTGCTCTCTGCCATTGCGCTGGCGCTGTATGCCGTGGAAAGTGCTCTGCCCCCCATTGTTCCGATCCCCGGCATTAAGCTGGGGCTTGCCAATATAATAACGCTTGTTGTTCTATGGAAATATTCCGCAAAAGATGCTTTTTTCGTGCTTCTGGTGCGGATTCTTTTAGCGACCCTGTTCTTCGGTCAGGTCATCAGTCTCCTGTACAGTCTCTCCGGCGGTCTCCTGTGCCTGCTGGCAATGGTATTTGTGCAACGGCTGTTGCATGGACATTATCTGTTCCTTGCAAGTATGACCGGAGCTGTTTTTCATAATCTGGGGCAGATCGGTGTTGCGTTTTTACTGACTTCTGTTCCCGCTGTGCTGGTCTATCTGCCGTTTTTACTGTTAAGCGGTCTGGTGACCGGTCTGTTCATCGGTCTCTGTGCCCGTTTTACGCTTCGTTTCCTTCCGTAAGATCCACAGGAAGCTCCGACAACATCTGTGTTACGGTCTTGTGCGTAATGGGATGACGGAAATTCGGTGCCAGCTCACTCAAAGGCTTCAGTACAAAATAACGATTCTCCATATCTATATGCGGAATCACCAGATCCTCGGAAGCATACACCAGATCATCATAGAAGATAATATCCAGATCCAGTGTCCGTGGACCCCAGTGAAGCTTACGTTCTCTTCCTTCCATCTGCTCAATACGGTGCAGCTCCTGTAATAATTCTTCCGGTGCAAGCAACGTTCGGATCCCAAACATTCCATTTACAAAATTATCCTGCTCTACGACGCCATAAGGTAGTGTCTCCAACAGCTCCGACACCTTTTCCACTCTGATGTCTTTGTTCTTCTGAAGCTGTCCCAAAGCCTGCGCGATATGCTCTCTGCTGTCTCCCATATTGGAACCCACGGCAATATAGGCTTCATGCCATTCCCTGTGAATCGCCACAGATACACTGCCAAAGGGTAATGGAATCGGAGCCTCGGGCTTGCGGATCTCCAGATCCAGTCCCTGTACCAGCGGAAAATGCTGTAATACTTCGTAAGCAGTCCGCTCCGCCACCGTTTCGATCAGTTGAAAAGTATGCTGCTGCATGAACTCCGTGATAAACTGACAGACCTCTCCGTAATTGGTGGAGAGACTTAAGTCATCCGCCAGTCCTGCCGGACGGGTATTCGTATATAACGTGGCATTCACATAAAAATGCTGTCCTTTTTCATTTTCTTCCGGATATACGCCGTGATGCGCGTATACTTCCAATTCTTCGATACGGATCTTGTCCTCATAAGTGCCTTTTTTCATTTGCCAACTCCGCCTTTCCCAACGCTTCTTCGCAAAATATCAGTTACTGCTGTTTAAAATGGCTTCACACATTTTAATGGTGCGGACATTTTCCTTCACATCATGCACACGGACGAACATGCATCCCTTCTGCACACCGAACATGGTGGTCACAAGCGTCCCCTCTACTCTCTCTGTCACCGGCAGATCCAGTGTCAGTCCGATCACGGATTTACGGCTGCATCCTAAAAGCAACGGATAACCGAACATATTCAGTTCTTCCAGACAGTTGATGATCTCCAGATTGTTCTCATAGGTCTTGCCGAAGCCCACCCCGGGGTCCAAGATGATCTTCTCATCCGCGATGCCTGCCGCTTCCGCCAAATGGATCGTGTCCGCCAGATCCGCTGCCACATCCTGCATGAAATCCCGATAATCCGCTTCCTTACGGTTATGCATCAGACAACAGGGCAGACCGCTCTTCGCAATGACCTCTGCCATACGGTTATCATATTTCAGTCCCCAGATATCGTTGATGAGATCCGCCCCCGCACAGATTCCTGCCTCTGCCACTCCGCTTTTGTAGGTGTCCAGGGAAATAGGAATGTCAAAATTTGCCTTCACCGCCTCGATCATGGGTACGACTCTGGCAATCTCCTCTTCATCGGATAACAGGGTATAACCACCCGGTCTGGTGGATTCTCCGCCGATATCCACAATATCCATCCCCTCAGCGATCATTTCTTCCACATGCTTCAATGCCCGGTCTCTGTCATTCCACTTTCCTCCGTCGGAAAAAGAATCCGGGGTCACATTCAGGATTCCCATTACATAAGTATGTCCCTTCGTCTGAAACTCTCTGTTGCCAATCTTCATTTGTCTTCTCCCTCTCAGTACTTAATGGTCAGGTTCTTCTTGCCGTCTTTCCAGTTGCAATCCTTCTCCGCATCGCACGCAAAGCAGGCACGGCTTGCCTTATCCGCCCGGTACAGGATGCCATTTAGATTCTTCTCCTTCG
>ERZ779943.328-NODE-328-length-13716-cov-2.65866_pt1 | contig 13716 bp, 10 predicted proteins | sample MGYA00511027_ERZ779943 | MGnify/ENA primary metagenome ERZ779943 (study PRJEB29588, sample SAMEA2144588) | human gut metagenome | biome: human gut; feature: human-associated habitat; material: faeces | place: Denmark | collected 2008/2010 ...
TCCCGCATCAATAGCCATTTTAGGTATTCTTGAATAATACTCATCTCTGTCTATGCCGTATTTTTCAAGAGTGGGAATTTCGCATACATCACAGATATTTTGCAATGAATCAATAAACTTTTCGGCTGCTGCCGAATCCGAATCATCATTGTCTGCAATGCCTGTTGCTCTGCCCAAATTTGCAAATTTTTCATATGCACCCGATACCGCAAAACTTAAACATTCCTTTAAAAGCATTGCGTTTGACATACCGTGCGGCACATGGAAGAATGCACCGATAGGGCGGCTCATTCCGTGAACAATGGTTACGCTTGAATTATTTATACAAATGCCTGCCTCCAAAGCCGCAATGCTCATCTGCTCCCTTGCCTCTGCATTGTCGGGTTCTTTATAAGCTATCGGCAAATATTTCATAATTCTTTTTACTGCGGAAACCGCAAGCGTATCTGTCATAGAAAAAGCTTTTTTAGAGGTATAAGCCTCTACTGCGTGTGTAAGAGCGTCAAGTCCTGTTGCGGCTGTAACACTTTTGGGTGCATCGACAGTAAATTCACTGTCTACAATTGCAAGTTTCGGAACAAGCACATCGCCTTTCAAAAGCATTTTTATCTGCTTTTTGGAATCGGTAATTACCGTAAATTTAGTTGCCTCACTGCCTGTACCTGCGGTAGTCGGAATTGCAGCAAGCGGCAAAATTTCGCCTGTAATTTCTTTTCCGCTGAAATCCGCAACACTGCCATCGTTTACTGCCATTGCTGCGATTGCCTTTGCCGAGTCAAGAGGACTTCCGCCGCCGATTCCGATAATAAAATCACAATCGGACTCTTTAAGCATCTTTACACCGTTATTTATCATAACATCGTCAGGCTCACCTGTAATGCCGTTAAAAATTACATATCCTATACCCTCTTCGTCAAGCAATGCCGTTAGTTTTTTCATCATATCCGAAACCGCAATGTGTCTGCCTGTTACGATAAAAGCCTTTCTGCCCATTTCTTTTAAAAGCGGTGCAGCCTCGTTAAGCACGCCTTTGCCGACTACTATGTGATTTGGAACTACAAAATGTGACATTTTAATATCTCCCGTTATTTTAGAATTTTACTATTATAGTATCAAATCAATTCATTGTCAACATATGTAAGAACTTCGTCCATCTTTACCATTTCTTCCCTGATCTGTTCTTCTGTAATGATAAGCGGCGGATTTACAAAGAGCATATTTTCGTGTGAATAAGTCATAAACTTTTTCTTCTTTAACATTCCTACAAGACTGCCCATAATGCCTTTTTCATCCTTGCCGTACGGAACTAACGGTTCTTTTGTTTTCTTGTCCTTTACAAGTTCAATAGCAGAGAACAAACCGATATATCTTACATCGCCTACACAAGGATGTTTCTCTTTCATTTCTTCAAGAATTTCACCGAGCACCTTGCCAACCTTGTTTACATTGTCAAGAATGTTAGCCTCGCTGTAGTAGTTTACACAGGCAACACCTGCCGCACAAGCAAGCGGATGACCGCTGTATGTAAGGCCGCAGGAAAGAAGATGATCGTCAAAGTAATCTGCGATTTTCTGCGATACCGCAACTCCGCCGAGCGGAACATAGCCGCAGGTAACGCCCTTTGCAAATGATACAATATCGGGAACTACATCAAAATTCTGGAATGCAAACATTTTACCTGTTCTGCACCAACCTGCCATAACCTCATCGCAAATCATCAGAATACCGAACTCATCACAAATCCTTCTTACTCCCGGTAAGTAACCCTTAGGAGGAATAATTACACCGTTTGAACCTGTAATTGTTTCCATAACGATTGCGGCTACACTGTCAGGGCCTTCATAAATAATCTGCTCTCTCAATTTAGTGAGATAATATTTTGTAGCTGCCTCTTCGGATTCAAATTCAACAGCCTCTCTGTAAACATACGGATCAAAAAATTTTACAAATCCCGGAATACCCGGCTCAAGCGGATATCTTCTCGGCTCGCCCGTAAGGTTGCCTGCGCCGAATGAAGAACCGTGATAACTTCTGTAACGGCTGAATACCTTGTTTCTGCCCGTAAACATTCTTGCAATCTTTACTGCGTTTTCGTTTGCGTCTGCACCTGCATTTGTAAAGAATACTTTGCCAAAACTGTCCGGAAGAAGATTAATAATCATTTCCGCAAGTGTTGACTTTGCCTCTGTTGCGTATGACGGGCCTACAAAACAAAACTTATCAACCTGTTCTTTAATTGCATCTCCGATAGCTTTGTTACCGTAACCTAAGTTAAGGTTTACAAGCTGTGAAGACATATCTGTATATTTATTACCGTCAAAATCGTAGAAGTAAATTCCCTCTGCCTTTGCAACAGGAATAGGATTTAAGTTACCCTGCTTGCTCCATGACTGAAGTACATATTTCTTATGGTTTTCAACAATTTTTTCAGGTGTCATAATTATCATCCTTTCAAATCATACCCTATCAAATCACAAATGGGACTTCGTGTTCAACGAAGCCCCATTGCTTTGAAATCTCTTTTGTTTATGCCATTATTATACCACGATATTTTATGAGTGCAACACTTTTATGCACAAATTTCTTTGTGCTGCGGCACAAATTGCAAATATAAAGCATCACTTTTTATAGGGAAATCTGTCATAATTCATAATATTTTATAAGCCGCAAACAACTTGTGCATAATATTGTTATCGGATTGTAAATTTTAAATCTAAATTCTTATACTTACTTGACATAAATATATTTAGGTGATAAATTAATATATGATGAAGTTTAATCGGAGGTGAGATTTAATGGACAGTTGCAGTAGTTTTGGTCGAAGTATTCAAACAGGTGTTACGGAAATACTCAATGTAAGGCTGTCTGTTAAATTCTGACTGATGTTTAGCCTTTTGTAAACATAATATTACTTTCTGTTCCACCGAATATTATCCTATACTGCTCAACAATCAATTGTTAAACTGCTGTGGGAATAGCGGTGGTATTTTTATGCCCTTTTGAGACAAACGGGAGGTAATGATATGACAGAGAAAGTATTAAACAAACCAATGTACGCAGATGAAATCGTAAAGATTTTCAGGAGCGGACTTCCAAAAGACGAGCTTATAGAAAAAATTTCCGACTACCATACAAGCGATATTGCCGACGCTCTTGAAAAAATGACTGCCGACGAAAGAAAAGCGCTCTACCCTGTTCTCGGTGTGGAACTTGTTGCGGAAATATTTTCTTACATTGAAGATTCGGAAGAGTATCTGAAAGAAATTAATTCCGATAAAGTTGCTAATCTCCTTTCGGAAATGGACTCCGACGATGCGGTAGATATTCTTGAAAAGCTCGGCGATGACGACAGAAAAAGAATAGTCGCCTTGCTTGACAACGATGCAAAACAAGATGTACGAATGATTTTATCTTATGACGATGATGAAATCGGCAGTGAAATGACTACCAACTACATCGTTATAAGCAAAAATCTTTCTATAAAAGAAGCCAGACACGAACTTATCTCGCAGGCAGGTGAAAATGATAACATCAATACAATTTACGCTGTTGACGACAACAACTGTTTTTTCGGCGCTATTGATTTGAAAGATTTAATTGTTGCAAGGAATTATCAAAATCTTGATGACATCATAGTAAAGTCATATCCTTTTGTAACGGCACACGAAAAAATTACGGATTGTATTGAACAATTAAAAGACTATGCTGAAGATTCTATCCCTGTGCTTGATGACGAAAAACATATTCTCGGCGTTATTACCGCCCATGATATTGTTCAGGTTGTGGACGAGGAACTCGGTGAGGATTACGCAAAACTCGGTGGTTTGACCGCAGAAGAAGATTTAAACGAAACCACTTTTCAAAGCACAAAGAAAAGATTGCCTTGGCTAATTATTCTGCTTTTTCTCGGTATGGGAGTATCTTCGGTGGTAGGCATTTTTGAATCGGTGGGAGCCGTTATTCCGATAGTTATATGCTTTCAGTCGCTCATACTTGATATGGCGGGAAATGTAGGCACTCAATCGCTTGCGGTTACAATCCGTGTACTTATGGATGAAAATCTGACAGCGTCAGACAAATTAAAACTCACCGTCAAAGAAATGAAAGTCGGATTTTCAAACGGAATTTTTCTCGGTGTAATGGCAGTGATTTTTGTCGGTCTGTATATTTTCCTTATTAAAGGAAACAATATTGCCTACTCGTTTATTGTATCGGGCTGCGTAGGATTTTCGCTTTTGGCGTCTATGGTAATTTCAAGCCTTATCGGCACACTTGTTCCTATGTTCTTCAACAAAATGAAAATCGACCCTGCCGTAGCGTCAGGCCCATTGATTACAACCATAAACGACCTTGTTGCAGTTGTGACATATTACGGTATGGTATGGCTGCTTTTGATTAACATTTTACATTTAACCTAAATATTTTTACGATAAACAGGCGTGATTTTTTCGCCTGTTTTTGTTTGCGTAAATATTTCACACTACAACTAAACATCTTGTAATTTTACTTTTCTCTTATAAACACAACTGTGCATTTTGTAAAAATTTTTTAAGTAAACATCAGTGTATTTTTCAAAATTTTAGGATTTACTTTTTTATTCTGCTATGCTATAATTCATACGAATTCAAGGATATTGTAGTCCATAATTATTCTTTACAATAAATTTTAACAAAGAAGTGTGAATTATTATGACCGGTTCAAAATCCGTACGAAATCTGACGCAGGGTAAAATATTCAGTCAGATTTTATTTTTTGCCATTCCCGTAATTATAGGAAACCTTTTACAGGAATTATATAATGTAGTTGATACCTTGATAGTGGGGCAAACGCTTGGCGAAATCAAGCTTGCGGCGGTAGGCTCTACAAGCTCTCTTAACTTTTTTGCGCTCGGCTTTTTCATAGGTTTATCGGCAGGCTGTTCGGTAATCACCTCTCAACACTTCGGTGCAGGAAATATTAAGCAAATCAAAAAAAGTGTTGCCGCACATATATTAATCGGAATTATATCATCTGCCGTACTTACAGTTGCCTTTGTATTTTTAGTAAATCCGTTTTTAACAATGCTCGGCACTACAAAAGAAACTTTTGATTACGCAAGCCGGTATCTTACAATAATCTACCTCGGCATACCGGCAACTATGCTTTATAATCTTACAGCATCATTGCTCAGATCGGTCGGCGACAGCAAAACTCCGTTGTATTTACTGTTGTTCTCTTCTGTTCTGAATGTCGGACTTGACCTGCTGTTTATAGTAGTATTCAAATGGGATGTTGCAGGTGCGGCAATAGCAACTGTAGTTTCACAATTAATCTCCGCAGTGCTTTGCTGTATTTACATATGTTTTAAAGTTAAACTTCTTTTGCCGACCAAAGAAAGTTTTACAAGTATAGGCAGAATGGTTGCGGACGAACTTAAAGTCGGCTGTCCTATGGGACTTCAAAACTCTGTAATTTCTATAGGTATGATGGTTTTGCAGTATTTTGTAAATCAGTTCGGCTCATATGCGGTTGCAGGATATACTATCGGCAACAGAGTGCAGATGCTTGTTCAAAATCCGATGAACTCAATGAGCATGGTAATTGCTACCTTTGCGGGACAAAATGAGGGCGCAGGAAAATATGACAGAATACGAAAAGGCGTAAACTACTGCCTTATTCTCTGCATAACATACGCAATAGCAGTTGGCGCATTAACAATGTTGTTTGCCACACCGATTACGGGAATATTCACAAGCAACAGCTCTCAGCAAACAATAGATTATTCCGTACAATTCATATTCTGGAACTGCCCGTTTGAATTTACTCTCGGAATGTTGTTCATTTACAGAGGCACAATACAGGGTCTTAAAAACGGCATTATTCCGATGATCGGCTCGCTTATCGAGGTACTTATGAGAATATGTGCACCGGTTATTTTAAGCTCAATAATCGGTTATATATCAATCTGCGTTGCAGGTCCTGCCGCTTGGACGGCAAGTATGCTGTTAATGCTTGCGGTTTACTATATAAAAATGAAAGGCTTTAAAAATAAAAAAGCACTTGCATGAAATTAAGGGAACTTTTCAACCGAGAAGTTCCCTTATGTTTTACAGTTATTTATTATTTTGATAATTATTTATTGTTACGGAAAACATTTTTGACACGGGTCATATCCTCTGCTTATTACTTCATCACGAGTGCCTGTAAATTCCTCTTTATTGGAATCTTTCATTCTTTTTACTGCCGAGCAATCAGGATAGTGGAATTTTTTAGTATTGGTATTCAGTATATATGTATGTGTGTCTGTATTCTCATTTTTTGGAGATTCTTCGGGGTCTTCATAGTGACTTTCGGCTTTTGACTCTGCTTTGGACTCAACTTTGGATTCAACTTTTGGTTCTTCCTTGGTTGTCGGTACTGTATATTCACTTTCACCCGTTTTATAATCTATTTTTATATCGGGCTGAACATTATAGCAGTACACACAAAAAGTAATACTGTCGCCGTTATCTTCAACAGACTTTGCCTCAATTAATACGCCTCGTGCAACAAGTTCATCATCCTTAAATATCGGTGTAACCCTGTATAATGTATGGTTATCGGTTTCTTTTACATAATCGGCAACCATATTTTCAAAAGGCAGCATACCCTCAACATTTAGGTAACGGGTACCGGTAATGAGGTTCTTTTCGTTTGCGTTTTCGCCCGTCAGCTGATAGCCGATAAGATGACAGCGATTATACAAATAGTTTCCGTCAACACAATCATACTTTACCGTCTGCCATCCTGACGGTTTTACCGAACCTATTGAACCTCTCTCCTCGGTTGGCATAATATCTTTTCCCACACAGGCATATGCCATTCCGCATCTGCCTAATGTATCCAAATCACTGTAGTACTCAAATGGCGATGTTGTATATTCGTCATCACTGAAATACGGTTCATTGTCATTTATTTCCACATAGGGATTGCCAGAATATTCAGGTATTGACGAAAGGTCAAATTTCGGAGTCTGCAGTTTCGTAGGATTTACAGTCGCTTTTTGTTGTGATTTATCTTCACTTTGTTGAGTATAGCTTTCTTTTGTTTCCGATGATGTATCTAAAACTGTGGATACACAGCCTCCAAATACAGACAGTGCTATTGCTCCTGCCAACAATAAAATACTTTTCCTTTTCATAGTCATTTCCTTTCTGTTTTATAAATTAATATTTTTTAAATATTCCTCGGTTATTTCAGGGTGTGAAAAGCCTTTGAAATCCGAACTTGAAACAAGCGTAAAATCTTTTAAATCGTATGCAAACTTTACATCTGACGGGTATCTTCTGTTCCAATGAAAAATTATTAATTCAGAACATCTTTCTAAATTATCTGGTAAAATATCTTCAATAAAAAAATAATCGTTATTTTCAATTTTCACTAAATCAGATATATCATAAACTGTCATCAACCGAGTATTTCTCAATTCTTTATCTACAAATAATTCTTTTGAATATTCGCTTACCCATAAATTTTTGTTTTGAGTCATTTCAATAATTTTAGAAATCAAAATTTTGTCTGACGAAACGCGCCTTTTGTTAAACATAATTCCGTTGCAATCTTCAAGACATACTACTATGTGCATAAATTTCACCTCTTTATCTTTATTATACAATAAACAAATTTGTTAGCCAATATGTATATTAAATTTTCTCAAATATTTATACCAAATGATTGACATTAAAAAGCTTTAAATATAAAATTATTAACGGTGATTTTATGATTACGGAAACAGAACGATTATTTATTCGTGAGCTAACAAAAGATGATTTCAGTGCACTATATTCTGTTTTGGCAGATTCGGATATAACGCAACACTATCCATATACATTTGATAAAGCAAGAGTAATGAATTGGATTGACAAAAGCATTGAGCGATACAATATTTTCGGCTTTGGCTTGTGGGCAGTTTGCTTAAAAGATAACATTCCCTCCGCCGCTGTCGCTGTGTCATACGGTTGTAAAAAACTTGATGAATTTATTGACAGTGAAAATGAAACAACTGTTGTGTACGAAATCACAAGGACAGATTGGGAAAAAATTAAAATATAATTTTATACAAAAATTCACTTGATGTATATTGAAAAATATTTTATATGTTGATATAATAAAAATACCGATTGTTGACTAAGCCTTGGCTTTTTCATAAATATTTTAATAAGGAGATTAGTGTTTGACAAAGACTAATACAACTGTAATAGTAGCATAATCGGGAGGTTTGCTACTTTTACCCACAAACCTCCCAAAAGGTTTTTGATTTTACTTTTTGGAGGATTATGCTCTATGAATAGAGAAAACAAGAAAAAATCATATAAAAAAGGTTATTATAAATCACACGCTTGCAACGAAAGTTTTACCTGCAAGGTATGCGGCAGACTTGTCGTACCTAACGGTGCGGGAAGCGACCATCGCAATCATTGCCCTTACTGCCTGTCAAGTCAACATCTTGATATTGAGCCCGGTGATCGTGAGGCAGATTGCGGAGGAACTATGGAACCTGTCGCAGTATGGGTTCGCAAAAACGGCGAATGGGCGATTATTCACCGCTGCAAAATCTGCGGAACATCAAGCTCAAACAGAATTGCCGCTGACGATAACCCGATGAAACTTATGTCTATTGCAATGAAACCCGTATCATCTCCCCCGTTTCCGCTTGAAAAAATTGAAAAAATGACAAAACTTATGGGCGGTGACGGCGAACTTAAGTGGTAATAATCTGACTGCAAATCAAAAGGGCTCCTTGTCGGTTGGCGAGGAGTCTGATGTTATTTTTGAACATTTACATATTAAATTATTTTTTGAAAATAATAACACAAGGAGGTATATATATGTGTACTGCCGCAACATACAAAACCAAAGATTTTTATTTTGGAAGAACTCTTGATTACGAATTTTCTTACGGTGATGAAATTACAATTACACCGAGAAACTATGCCTTTGATTTTCGTCATACAAGCACTTGCAGCTCCCATTATGCAATAATCGGAATGGCTCATATTGCAGGTAATTATCCGCTCTACTATGATGCAATCAACGAAAAAGGGCTTGGAATGGCAGGACTTAACTTTGTCGGAAATGCCGTTTATGCCGAACCTGACGACAGTAAGGAAAATGTGGCGCAATTTGAATTTATACCGTATATCTTAAGCAAATGTGCGAGTGTAAGCGATGCAAAAAACTTGCTTGCAAAAATTAATCTCACAGGCACTCCGTTCAGCGATAAACTTCCGACCGCCGGGCTTCACTGGATAATTGCAGATAAAAACGAATCTATAACCGTTGAATCCGTTGCGGACGGACTTCATATTTACGATAATCCTGTCGGTGTACTCACTAACAATCCACCGTTTGAAACACAGATGTTTCTGCTGAATAATTATATGTCGCTCTCCGCTAAACAACCGCAGAACACATTTGCAAACGGACTTAAACTTAATTCGTACAGCCGTGGTATGGGGGCAATCGGATTGCCGGGTGATCTTTCATCTGCATCACGATTTGTGAGAGCTGCATTTACTAAAATGAATTCAATTTCAGGTGAAAGCGAAAACGAAAGTGTAAGCCAATTTTTCCATATTCTCGGCTCTGTAGATCAGCAACGAGGTTGTTGTGAAGTCAGCGAAGGAAAGTATGAAATTACAATTTATACTTCCTGCTGTAATGCCGCAAAGGGAATTTATTACTACACAACCTATAATAATCATCAGATTTCCGCCGTAGATATGCACAGAGAAAATCTTGACGGTACAGAGCTTATACGCTATCCGTTAATTACGGAACAACAAATCAATTTTCAAAACTAAAGCAACAGACCGACACATCAAAATGTATCGGTCTGTACTTTTATTCTGCGTTTTTAAGAGCCTCTTCCATAGGAATTTTTTTAATTTTTCTGAACTGCAGCGCACCTACAACAGCATATGCAAGTATGCCTAAAACAAGCATTTGAACATAAACCATAGGGTCAATGTAGAAAGTAAGCCAGCCTGAAAAGCTCCTGATAATTTCGGAATATATAGCTTTCATAAACAAATACGAAATCGGCAAGCTGATTATTACCGAAAGAATGGCTACAATCGCTGTTGACATAATATAAAGTCTTGTGATTTCTCCGTTCTGATAGCCGAGTATTTTTACTATCGAAACGGAATTTGCATTCTTTTCGATTATAACTTTAGAAAGCAGGTAAACAAGCAACATATAAAGGACAACGGAAAATACTACAATTATAGGAATCATTCCTCCCATTGAATCTGTCATTTGGTCGGAAACAACAGTCAAATCCTTTTGAGTAATTTTGCTTGCAATGTACTTATCATCAATATCGGTTATTTCATTATCCGAAAAATATCCGCTGAAATAATCATCGCTTTTTTCAAATTCGTTTCTGAAATTTTCTATATCTGTAAAGACTGCCAGTGATGCGGGATATTTATATGTACCGCTTATTGTCAGTCGATAAGTTTTATCATCATACTTTGTCTTTAAGTCAAGATTATCTCCGACTTTTAATCCGAATTTTTCCAATACACCCTCGGATACAAAAACAGAATTTCTGTCAACAAAACCTGCTTTTACATAGTCCGAATCCTTATCCACACCATACACGGTAATTTCATCCGAATTGTCCGAATTTTCAAAATCGGTTTCGAGTGTGGTTACAGCGTACTTTTCCGCTCCCTTAGTATCTGTTTCAACAGGAACTTTTAAAACATACTGATAATTACAAATCATATTATCGATTACTTCTGTCTTAAAATTATTTACCAATGGTGTCAATAAAAGACTGAACATTAAAATAAAGTTCGAGAATAAAATACCTATAAACATAACAATGTAGCCGGATTTATTTTGAAAAATCACACGAAGTCTGAATTTTGTCATAAATTTAAAATCAGGTAACTTCACAACCTTTTTCTTCTCTTTTTTGCTAAGGTCATGACGCAAAAATTTAAGAGGCGAAAGCGAAAGCTTTTTGCTGAGAATAAATATATTGACAAGTACCATAATTATACAAGGCACAACGGTTGTTATAAAGAAAGCATATGCATTCCACAATGTAACATACGGGCCAAGGCTGTAACTTCCGTAATAAATATCTGCTATAACATTTTTAAATACAGAATATCCGAGAATATTACCGAGTACCGCACCGATAAGAGTAACAATTACAGGCAAAACAAGATAATGTCTTAATAATTCGCCTCTTGTATAACCTGATGCTCTGAGTGTACCGATAACAGCAGACTCTTTTTCAATAGTATTTGAAGTAGTAACTGCAAATACAAATGCCATAATAGCAATAACGATATATAAAAGAGTTATCATCATAGATGTATCCGAACCGATATCATCGCCCGAAAAATGGATTGCCTGATTATCGGGTTCGGCAATAAAGTTTTTGAGCTCTGCATTTTTTGCAATCAATTCTTTTATATCGGTATTTTTATCGTGCTTTTCCTGTTCTGAATATGAAGCATCGTTAAAAGTGTAGGAATAGCAATAGTTTAAAGTTTTATCGGAAATTTTGTCAAAAGCATTATCTGTTACAGTTGCAACAGTAAAGTTTTGAGCGTCAAACATCATATCCGTATTACTTTTAAACAATGATGTGTAATCGGAAAAAGCAACATAACCGCTGACTTTGTATTCCTTGCCGTCAAGCGTTACTTTATCGCCGATTTTTATATCATTATTTTCGCTGAATAATCTGTCAAGTGCAATTTCATTGTCTGCCTTTGGAAATTCTCCGTCAAAAAGTTCTATCTTATCTACATCATTTCTCATTTTATAAATTCTGTATGTAGAGCTTTTATAGGTTTCTTCTTTATAAAAATTATCATAAAGCGTTAAATCTTCATCTTCAAGTTTTGTTTTAAGGTCATCGGTCATCTTGCTTTCAAGAACAAAATTACCGTCCTCTATATTATTTTTATCAAAACTTTCGTCAAAAGCGGTTTCCATACTTGTACCGGCAACCAAAAATCCTGATACAACTCCGATTGTAGCCACTAAGAATATAAAAATAACAATATACTTTCCGATATCTCCCTTAAGTTCTCGTGGCAGTCGCTTATTAAGCGGATTCTTCATAAATTCATCTCCTTACCAATCAAGCTCTTCGGCATTAACTTTTTCGGTATTTTCATATTCTTTACGAATATTTCCGTCTCTGAGTTTGATAACCTTATCTGCCATCAATTTGATAGCGTCGTTATGAGTTACGATAATTACGGTGTTTCCGTACTTTTGATTAATGGTTTCGATAAGTTTTAAAATATCCTTTGAAGTTTTATAATCAAGCGCACCTGTCGGCTCATCACAGAGTAAAATATCGGGATTCTTTACAATTGCTCTGCCTATTGATGTTCTCTGCTGCTGACCGCCCGAAAGCTGACTCGGAACTTTATCCTTGTGTTCCCACAAGCCGAGAGTATGCAAAAGTTCATCTGTATCAAGAGGATTTTTGCTTAAAAATGCTCCTACCTCTATATTTTCTTTTACAGTAAGATTCGGAATTAAATTATAGAACTGAAATACATAACCGAGATGATTTCTTCTGTAAAGCGAAAGCTGCTTTTCGTTCATATCTTCGATTTTACTGCCGTCAATGGCAATGCTGCCGCCATCGGCTTTTTTTTTTCCGCCGATAATGTTGAGCAAGGTTGACTTACCCGAACCTGACGGACCGAGCAAAACGCAGATCTTGCCTTTCTCAACTCCGGTGGTAATACCTTTTAATACCTTTGTACGATTTTCCCCTGTACCGTAATACTTTTCTATACTCTTAATTTCAAGAAACATAAATTACCTCCTGCTATTTATATGAATATATGTTTATTTGTTCATATGTTCAATAATAAGAATTTAACATACAAAGCAAATATTGTCAAGTAAAAAATAAATAAAAGTTATTTTAAAAATTTATTTAGTTAGTCTTAACTAACCTGAGTCGTTAAAATTATCTGCTGTGTATGCATTTTGCCGACGCAGCAGACTGTTTTAGATTTTCTCTGTCTTCATAGGAATATATCCTGCGTTTATTACAATATCTCTCAATTCTTTTTCGGCAATTTCCTGCTTTGTTCTCACATAAGCGGAATTTTCCGAAAGTTTTACCTTTGCAAGATAATTTTCTTTTGAGTTAAAAGCATTTTCCACTCGCATTGCGCAGTTTTTGCAAGTCATACCGTCGATTTTTATTTTGTATTCAAAGCTGTAATTATTCACATTACTGTCCTGCGGCTTAACTTTTTTTATGCTGTCGCCACCTGTACCACAGCAACCGCTTTTAAGGCTTTTGATGTATTTTAAAACACCAATTACACATATAACAGCGATAACCGCACAAACAATAATTGTAGAAATAATAGATTCCATAATAACAGCCCCTTGTAAGTTAGTTTCTTCTAACCTTAGTATATCACTCTGCTTTTTCCTTGTCAAATAAAAATATTGTCTTAAAACAGTTCTGTTTTTGTTAAATATAAAAAACTCTTATTTAAGATTTCGAGTAAAGTTTTGCAGATTAGAGGTAACAAAATTCTTCCCGAAGAAATTATAAAATTCAACTTAAATTATGTGCTAAACCATAAATTACCCCAACTTTTTATAAAAAAACTTATCAAAAAACTGCACCCTGTCATATTGTGGTGACCCCCAAAAGTTAGATTTGAAAGCGTAGTGGCTTTTAGCTGC
>ERZ779943.338-NODE-338-length-13385-cov-6.12356_pt1 | contig 13385 bp, 9 predicted proteins | sample MGYA00511027_ERZ779943 | MGnify/ENA primary metagenome ERZ779943 (study PRJEB29588, sample SAMEA2144588) | human gut metagenome | biome: human gut; feature: human-associated habitat; material: faeces | place: Denmark | collected 2008/2010 ...
TAGAGTTCTTTTGCCAAAGCCTCTCCTGTAGCATTGGTTCCGTAAAATGCATCACTACTTCCGTTGGCATATGATGCAGCCATATGAATAATGATGAATCTTTTTCCTTCTGAAAAATCCGTGTGTTTATTAGCGAAAAAACTCTCGCTTCCTGCGGCATCTGTACCGTAATAACACACTTTTGCTAACGCCTGATTGTCTCCAATCTTTGTAATTGTATAATTTCCAGATCCAGGTCCTGGCTTTGCTGGCTGTACACAATACGCAATTGCTCTGACGCTTCCGTAGCTGATATAGTACGGCTCTGTCAGATAGGTTCCAAGATTATAATCTGCATATCTATACAGTGGTCCTTTTTCAATTGTTACCTGCTGTGTACTTCTTGCTGAATAAGCCGAAACTGCTTCAAATGTTGCAATCTCTCCTTCTTCCATAGCCTCAAGATCCACACCTTCGTCTCCTGCCTGTTCCAAAACATCATGAAGCTCTAACCCTGATTCTTCATCATAGGTATCCTGATTCTGTGCCTGCTCTACCAAATCATCAAATTCATCAGCGTCAATATCGGTAATTTCCGAGTCTGCTTCAGAATCCTCCGCTTCCTCTGTCTGCTGTTCACTACCAGCGGTTTCGGATTCGGTCACTGCTTCACTCCCTGCCACCTCTGTCTGAGCTTCTGTTGCTTTCTCACGCACAATCAGTTTTCGGCTGATCTGGTACTTCGGATGCTCCTGATTTACCGGTTCCACATAATAGACCGCTTTGTAAGTATCCGCATGATCTGTTGTAAAATCCTCATTCTTATCATTCTTTGCTTCCTCAAATGTGACTTTGACCTTGTTATCATCTTTGATTTCCAGTCCTGTAAAGTCTGATTTCACTTCAAATACACTGCCTGTTTCCATTTCATAATCTTTGGCAGTCACCACCTCATCTTCATCCAGAAGGTCTTTCACTTCCTCATAAAGTGGAGGTTTTTTCTCTGGCTGGATCTCCGCTGCATATGCCGTCATCGGAGACAGCACTGTACTAAGCATTGTCATGCCTGCCAGCAAGCCAGATACTACTTTTCTAAAATTACCTTTTTTCTTCATGCTAAGGTCCTCTCTTTCATATTACTTGTATTAAAAACAGACAGTCCTTAGACTGCCTGCAATACACTACTTATCGTTGTGGAAAAATCAGATTGAACTGTACATTTCCCTCACCGGGATCAACCATTTCCACGGTTGCTTCATACTGTCTCCCTGTTTTTCTTGATACCAGATCCTTATAATGGATTCTTCCTTTGGACAGAAATTTCTTTGCTGCCGCCTTATCCATCTTTTTTCCCTGGCTTGCAAGGAATTTATCATTCTTCCATAAAGTAAAAGCACAATTCCGGTCAGAACAGTAAAAGTTTACTTTTCCTTCCCGGACATCTGCTCCACAGCGGGGACATTTGCCAATGACTTCTCCTTTTGCCTTTCCCTGAAACTGATTTTTCTTCTCTTCTGAAATCCCCTGATATCTGGCAACCAGTTCCTGCATCAGCTCTGTAATCCCATTTAGAAATTCATCTGCTGTCTCTGTATTCTGGGCAATATGATTCAATGCCATTTCCCACTCTGCGGTCATCTTCGGAGATTTAATCTCATCCGGCAGAACCGTAATCAGTGCGTTTCCATCATCTGTCGGCACCAGATTTTTCTTTTCCCTTTTTACAAAGCCAGACTGAATCAGTTTTTCAATGATTGCTGCCCTTGTTGCCGGTGTGCCAAGTCCTTTCTTTTCTGTATCTTCGGTCAGTTCTTCATTCCCTGCACGTTCCATTGCAGAAAGCAGAGTATCTTCTGTGTACTGTTTCGGTGGCTGTGTAAAATGCTCCGATACAAAAGAATCACAGGGACCATAATGCTTGCCTGCCCAGATATCCAGCTCCGGCTCTTCTTTCTCAATCTTTACGCCAAAGAACTGTTTCAATCTATTTTCGATTGCCTTGAATCCTTCCTGCTTTGTTTTCTTTGCTGTGAGATAAAACGTATGATAATTACAGGTAATCTGGCATTTATGACTCTCATAAATATAAGGATCTGCAGTTGCTGTCAGAACCCTTGTACTGATCAGATACAAAATCTTGCGGTTTCGTTCTTTTAATTCACCAATATCTGCTTTCGCCACTTCCATGGTTGGGATAATCGCATGGTGATCGGATACTTTCTTTGAATTTAATACCTTACTCACGTCTGGTTGATATTCCAGACCTTCAGCATAAGGCATTTTCCCAAGTAACATCTGGATCAGAGTTTCTGTGCTTTCTCCCATCTCATCTGTCAGATACTGGCTGTCTGTTCTCGGATAAGTGACCAGCTTCTGCTCATACATCTCCTGCACGGCATCCAATGTCTGCTGTGCGGTATAACCAAACATTCTGTTTGCTTCCCTCTGCAGAGTGGTCAGATCATAAAGCTTCGAAGGGCGGACTGTTTTCTCTTTCACATCATCCTTCTCCACTTCGCACATACGCTCCATACAGTCCGCAGCCACTCTATCTGCATCTTCTTTTTTCTGAAAATGCTCTGTGACCGCATCCATATCGTCAAACTTGATATGAGCCATATAATATTTCTCTTTGGTAAATTCCTTGATCTTCTGATTTCGATCAACGATCATAGCAAGTGTTGGTGTCTGCACTCTTCCAACTTTCAGATTCTGGTTATACAGAACGGAAAAAAGACGGCTCGCATTGATTCCCACCAACCAGTCTGCCTTTGCCCTGCAAAGTGCTGACTGATAGAGACTGTCATAACACGAACCGTCTTTTAATGACGCAAATCCATCTTTAATTGCCTGTTCTTCCATAGATGAGATCCAGAGGCGCTTCATCGGTTTTTGACATTCTGCCTGCTCATATACCAAACGAAAGATTAACTCTCCTTCACGTCCTGCATCAGTAGCACAGATCACTTCATCTACTTTTGAATCTCTCATCAGTTTTTTCAAGATTCCGAACTGCTTCTTTGTGCCCTCCAAAATCTTGTGTTTCCAACATTCCGGCACAATCGGCAGATCTTCATATCTCCATTTTTTATATTTTTCATCGTATTCCGATGCATCACATAATCCAACCAGATGTCCTACGCACCAGGAAACGATATAACCGTTTCCCTCCACGTAGCCATCTTTTCTTGTTCTAGCTCCAAGCACGGAAGCCAGTGCCATCGCAACCGATGGCTTTTCTGCAATCACTAATTTCATTTACTCCTGCTCCTCTTCTTCATCTTCCAGCACATTATCGTCAAAATCTTCATCTCTCAGGATTTCCGGTTCTGTACTTTCTTCCTGCTCATCTGCATCGTCTACTTCCCGCTTTTCAGACTCTGAATCTTCGGATTCATCTTCATCCTCTTCCATCTCATCCTCGTCATCATATTCATGCTTTGGTTTATAGACTTTGAAGTAATATCCTCCTGCCGCAGCTCCGACTGCAACCAGTGCAATCAAAAGATACGTTCCAAATGGACTTTTATCTTCAGGCATCTGAATATCATCCTCTACCTTATCTTTCTCAGCTGTCTCTGTCGTTTCCGGCTTTTCTTCCTCTACTTTTTTCTCTGGTTCTGCATAAACCGTATCTACTTCCGGAAGTGTCACCGAATCAGAAAGTGTAAAGTTCATCAGATCTTTTTCACTGACTTCTGTAAGAAAATACACATTATCCTGAGATTTTGAATTGTCGATGATCAGATAAAAAATCTTACCACTCTTAGTTGAAATGGTATAAAACTCTTTTGTGCCTTCCGTAGCTGTTTTGGTAACAGAATCTGCTGTCTCGCCTTCTTTATTAAGCTGTTCCTCAATACCTGTCACTGTCCGATCATCCACAGTTCCTTTTGCATCCGTTGGCTCAGAAGCCTGTGCATCCTGCGGAAGTGGTGAAGTCGTTGTTTTCTCAGTCCCAGTTGCATCTGCACTGGTCGTGGTTGCCATCGCACCATTGCTGTCACTTGAAGTTTTCTGTTTCTCTGCCTGCTTCTTTGCCCATTCATAATAAGGATTCTGCAACACATACTTTTCAGAAGTATTTCCGGCACCATCCGTTACCGTGATTTCAATCTGTTTTGTTGTAAAATCTTTCTGTGTCAGTTGCACTCTCAGCATTCCATCCTTCAGATCTGTATAAGTGGTGCCATTAACTGTCACAGAAGTAATGCCGGAAACGGTATCATTTCCCTGAATCGTCAGTACACCATCTGTCAGAGATGCAGAAAGCGTAGGCTTTTCTGTGTCATAACACTTAATAGAACGATTCTGCTCATATACCTTTCCATCACCATCTGTCACACGCACGTACACTGTCTCATTTCCAGTGATCGTGATACTTCCGCTTCCTGTTACATCCTTCCAGCTTCCATCTTTTCCTGCTTTTGCTTCAATCTTTGCTATTGAGAAACCTTCCGGCATATGACTGGCATCTACCGTAACAGCAATGGTTGTTTCTCCCTGTTTCCAGCCATCCGGTTTCTCAATCGTGATTGCAGGCGTGGTATTCTCAGCTGCATAAGCAGTCTGTGTCTGGAGCAAAGGTGTTGTCAGGCAAAGAAATGTCGTTGCAGCAAGCAAGCTCTTTTTTACTCTGCTTTTAGTAATTGTTCTCTTCTTCTGTTTCATTTTTTCCAGATTCATCATCGGCTTTTGTTTCCTCCTTCTGTATTTCTACCCTGCCGGGCAGTTCATTTTTCATTCTCTTTTTGAAAGCTTCCAATTCCGGAATACTCATATCCATTGCACGGATAATTCTTACAATTTCCAGATTTTCCGCTTCTGTTTTTGCAATCTCCGCAGCCTTGAACCGCTTTAAATCTGCTTCATATCTGGCTTTGGATGCTTCCATTTTCTCTTTGGCTTTCTCATAATCTGCCGTTGCTTTTTCAAGACTTTTCATCGCTTCTCCTTTCCGGACGGCTGATGCAGCCGCCCTTTCTTCTTACCATCGTCCGAAGCCATAGAAATGACTCTGCCAGTATGGAGAGTTGATGGACGTATACTGCACCGGATGCCCACAATGGATCATCTGACCATTGCCCACATAGATTCCTATATGCGTTACTGGTTCTCCTGCATCGTAGGTTCCTGTAAAGAAGATCAAATCTCCCGGCTGTGCATCTGACTGCGATACAGGTGTACAAATGTTGTACAATCCCTGTGCTGTCAACCTTCCGGTGTTTCTAACCCCAGAATGAACTAGGCAGTAACTTACAAATCCAGAACAGTCAAATCCACTAGGAGAGTATCCGCCCCATACATACGGTGTTCCAAGATATCTCGCTGCTTCATTTAACAAACGCTGTGCTGCCTCACTGGTATATTCATTGCCACCAAAGCCTGCCCCTTCTCCTGTTTCCAAATAAAAGATCGGATTTAACCGCTCTCCATTTTTCAGAAGTTCAATGTGAAGATGGCTTCCTGTAGAATTTCCGGTATTTCCTACAAGACCTATCTCATCACCTTTCGTGACGGATGCTCCTGCAGATACACTCCGGCTGCTTAAATGTGCATACCGCAGTTCATAGCCTTTACTGTCCTTGATTACAACATAATTGCCATAGCTGTCGTTATAAGCAGAAGTTGTAACTGTTCCGGTCAGCCCTGCCATTACTTTTGTCCCTTCCGGTGCTCCGATATCCATACCATTGTGTAACTGATTTGCTCCTGAAATTGGATGAATCCGATATCCATAATAGCTGGTCACACTGGAATACCAGTTAAAATCAACCGGTGTTGCAAACATCTGCAAGTTGCCTTTTGTATCGTTGTAGGCACTGAACAGTTCTTTCTGGAAGAATCCAAGCCTGTCCTGACAGATTGACATCAGGTTTCCACTATTTAAGGTGACATTCAGCACATCTACATCTCTTGTCCTGGTCACTTCCACTTCATTGCTTCCATTATCATCTGCCAGATAACATTCCCATGTCTGATGTCCATGTGCAGATGCTGCCGCATGACTATCATAAAAGACATCAAATTGTACACCGTATCTTGCGAAAGCTCCGGTATCTTCTACGGTATATTCGACACCATTCATAACTACCTTTGTTCCCATTGGTACAAACGGATTGGAAGCATCTACCGCTAAAGTATGATTGGCAGTTGGATATGCTCCACTGGCAGTCGGTCCTCCGCTCCAAATACCACAACAGATTGGGCAGTTGCAATAGCCACTGGTCACAACCTGTCCCAAAGATTCTCCAACCCTTACTGTCGCAGTCTCTGTCACAGTCTCATTCACTGCTTCAGTAGTCAGATGGTATTGCTCTGCAAACAACGCATCCAGTTCCGGCTTCACCTGCTCAAACGTAAACTCCTCATATTTTGCAGACAGGTAACTGATCAGGATAAACGGATCATGCTCTATCGGACCAATATCATAACGGTACTCATCATGCCCCGGTTCTTCCGATTCCATGTTGTTGATCCGCTCCTGCAGATTAGCTTCCAGCTGTGTGTAATACAGTTCCGCTTCCCGGATTGCCTGATCCGATGACAGATAACTGGTTCCGGTATAAGTGATCACATTTTGTAAAAACACTGCAGAGCAAGACGTGACATTCGTTATAATCAGAAACATCAATCCGATCAGAACTGCTACACTGATATACACCTTCCGGTTTTCTTTAAAGAAGTTGGTGACCTTACCGCCAATCTTCTTAATATAATCAATCGTACCTTTTGTAGCTGTTCCTACTGTCTGTTCACTTCGCTTCGCTTTGGCATAATCCCGTTTGATCTGTTGCTTCTGAATCTGTTTTTTTAGTTTCTTCTGCTCCTGACGGGCTGCCGCCTGTGTCTGTTTCTCTTTCTGTCTCTCCAGTCTGCTTCTCTTTCTGGATGCCCTCTGTTTCCTGCGTCTGGCACTTCTCTGTTCCAGCCGGTAAACACCTTCGCCACTTTCTTCTAACTTATGGGCACCTTCTACCGCCGCATTATCGTCTTCATTTTTGCTGATCTCACGGTGCAATGCTACGGAAGTTGCACTTCCTGCTTTCTTAACAGCAGAAATTTTTTCTGTTTTCACAGATTCCCATTCGCCAAACTTCAAGCGGGATTTCTTCTTTCCAGGAGCTTCCCCTTCATTTGCCCGATAGACCTGTGCCTTCTTGGAATGCTGCTTAGCTTCCTTTTTCTTTTTTGCTTCCTCATAAGAAAACTTTTTGGCTTTTTCCTTCTGTTTTTGATGGCGGAAATTGACTCCATCCGTATCCATCTGGTTCAATTTCTCCATATCTTTGTCATTTTTCACAGAAGCACCAGTTTCCTCATAAGCAAACTTCAAACGCTGCTTTTGTTTTGGCTTTTTGCTTCCACCTGTCTGATTTCTCCGGCCGTCTCCTCTGTTTTCTGATAGATCAGCACGTTTTTCTTTCAGTCTCCCTGACTGTCCGGCTTCAGATTTTTCTGCAAGTCTGGATTCTTTTCCGACTTCAGCACGAATCCTTTTCCGGTTTTGCTGCTTTCTATTTTGTCCAAAATCCTCACTTTGCTTCTCTGTCCGTATCAGTTCCGGTGCATCTCTGGATTTTTGCACAGAGGGACGAATATTTTTCCCACTCCGTTCAGACTGGCGGGGAGACTTATCCACAAGGTTTTCTTCTTTTTCCCCCTGTTTTCTTCCCATCTGCACATCACTGGCACGGTTACTGACACGAACAGAAGATTTATCTGTCAGGTTTTCTTCCACCAGACCATCCTTGGTCATCTTTTGGACTTTCTTGTCCCTGACTTTCATTCTCTGTTCTGCCACTACTTACTCCTCCTTCTTCGGATACCCTTTCCCTGCCTGTAATAAGCAGAGAAAAGCGATGCCGAAAACAGCACCGCCACTAAAAGTTAATACATATGAAATTGCTCGTAACATTGTTTTCTCCTTTGATTTAACCTGCTTCGGAAGTTTCCTCCAAGCGGGTTGTCATGATTTTATAGAGGGAATTCTTCGGGAATCTGTCTACAAATGGGATAATGACATTTCCATAGAACAAAAGTCCTTCCCCCTCATTACTGTTGGTTACATAGGACAGCTGGGTTGGTGAGATATTCAGCTGTTTTGCCAGAATCTGCCTGTCTCCGGATGCCTGATTGAGCATATAAATAAAATCTGAATTTTCAAAAATATTTTCGATTTCCCTGGAAGACAGCAAATCCTTAATATTCTGGGTGATGCCCGTTGGAATACCACCCCATTTACGGAATCGCTTCCAAATCTCCACGCTGTAGGCTGCAGTCTGCTCTTCTTTTAAGAGAAGATGGAACTCATCCACATAGTATCTGGTGGACTTATGGGCAGAACGATTCATCGTTACCCTGTTCCAAACCTGATCCTGAATGACAAGCATCCCGATCTTTTTCAACTGCTTACCAAGTTCCTTGATATCAAAGCAGACAATACGGTTATTGATATCCACGTTTGTCTGATGGTTAAACACATTCAAAGAACCTGTAACATAGATTTCCAACGAAGTGGCCAGTCGCTGTGCTTCCGGCTCTTCCTGTTTTCTCAGAAGGTTATATAAATCCTCCAGGATTGGCATCTTCTCCGGTACTGGATCGGCAAGATATTCCTGATATACTAACCGTACACAACGGTCAATGATGGTCTTTTCTACCGGCTCCAGTCCATTCTTTCCTCCAACAATCAACTCACACAAAGACAGAATAAAATCTGCTTTCAGTGACAGTGGATTATCTTCCTCGGAATAGTTCAGGTTCAGATCCATCGGATTGATATACTGGTCAGATACTGGCGAAACCCGAACTACCTGCCCATGCAGTGCCTGCACAAGTGCCGAATATTCGGCTTCTGGATCACAGACAATGATATCGTCCTCCGTAATCAGAAAGCAGTTTGTAATCTCTCTCTTTGCTGAGAAGGACTTACCGGAACCTGGTGTACCAAGAATCAGTCCATTCGGGTTCTTCAAACGTTTCCGATCAACCATAATCATGTTGTTGGATAATGCATTCAATCCATAATAAAGAGCTTCCCCTTCCTGAAACAGTTCCTGTGTCGTAAATGGCACGAAGATCGCTGTTGAAGATGTGGTAAGCCCTCTCTGAATTTCAATTCGATTGACTCCCAGTGGAATACAGGACATGAGTGCTGCTTCCTGCTGATAATCCAGTTGTTTTAAAGAACAGTTATATTTCTGTGCAATTCCCTGCACCTGGAAAATATTATTATCCAGCTTCTGACGTTTCTTTGCGGTATTCATAACAAGAACTGTCACAAGAAACATTCTCTCATTTCTGGACTGCAGATCTTCCAGCAGATTCTTCGCCTCTTCTCCATAGGTTATAAGGTCCGATGGAAGCACGTCCATATCATAACCGGAACGTACCGCCCGTTTCTGCTCTTCAATCTTCATCTTATCCAAATCTGAAATCTTGCTCTTGATCATTTTGATCGCTGAACTCTGATCAATGGACTGAATATGAATGTTAACATTGATGCTGTCATCCACATCCAGAAAATCCGCAAGCATTCGGTCTGTCAGCTCCGGTGCAAGAATCTGCAGGTAACTCACGCTCCCCATCGTTCTTCCCATCAAAAATGTCTGATTCTTGGAAAAGTTAAAGGAAGTCGGTGCAATAAAATCTTTGGTCTTCAATCCTGTTTCCGGCAACATCTTATACTGGAACTTAAATGGCTCAATCCGATCCTGGTTGAACACATGATATAGAATCTCCAGCCGCTCCAGACCATTTAAGGAATGTGCCTGTGCCCCCAGAACCTTAAAGTTATTTAAGATATCTGTTTCGATTCTTTCAAGCCTTGGTCTTGCTACTTTCAAACTCTCTGCTTCAATTCCAAAAGTAATATACTTTGTCTTCACCAGACCATTATTTCCTTTTGAAAGCTGATTTTTCAACATAGTACGGTACTCTTCACGAATGGCATTGAAGTCATCGTTCTGATCCGGAATATCAATACTTTTCTCAAATTCTGCCACATCCACCTGCTGATTGATAAAGGACAGCTGCACACTGATGGAAGAATCAAAGTAATTTAAGAAATCACAGTAATTTTCAAATATCGTGGTCTTATCCTCATTTAAAGCAAGCTGATAGTTGATGTCATAAAACTGAATTGTCTTAGAGAAAAAGGTCTTTGTCACCTGGCAGATACCATCCTGCAGCATCCGAATATACGGAATACTCTGCTGTGCAGTTGTAGGAATGTTTTTCTGTTTCCTACGATCCCGTTCCTGCTTCTTTCTACGCTTTTCCTGTTCTCTTTCTTTTCTGCTTTTTTTGTTTCTTCTTTCCTGACGGTTTCTTTTTTCCGCCAGGGACAGACGCTCCTGCTGAGCCTCCTGCTTTGTCTTTTTTGCCATCCGGCACACCCTCCTTTTTCACAAGGGTGGAAATCTCCTGATAAAAATTTTCTGTCTTATATGGTCTTACTGCCGGACAGATAAACTTCTGTCGAATGATATTTGCCACCACTTTTTCAAAGGGAAGACCGTCTTTTTCATACATTGCCATGAAGAAAAACGGAAGCATGATCGTTACCATCAGGATGGCTGCGATACTGGAACCGATTGGTTTTCTCATGAACAGATAAAACGGAATTCCCGCAACTGCGGCAAGTGAAAAGAAAATCAGCTGCCGCTTTGTCAGATTTAACGCTACTTTTGTTTTGACCTTGGTAAGGTCTTTGGGTACTGGTACATACGCCATGTATGTGCTCCTTTCCTGCCCGTTAGTGGGCATTGAATATTGATTTGCTAAGGCTTCCGGTCTTGAATAATGAAAATGCAAGAATCACGGTATAAGCCGCTACTGAAAACATTGCTGCATGAAGGTCACTGGATATGGTCATTGCATTTACTAAAACTGCATAAATTCCCACACAGACCATCATGAAGAATCCCTGAAATGCCAGTGCGAACAAGCCTTTTAAATAGTTGTTTCCGATATTGCCCCATTCCTTATTGGTCATGGTGGCAAACGGAATTGGTGCTATGGAAGTATAAAGGTAAATCTCTATCATTCTTCCGTATAAAATAACGGTTATAATGATCGACAGAATCCGCATGGTAATACTGATCAGCAGCGTTTCCATGGATAACAAGAACAAATCCCCCAGTTCCATATCTTCCAGTGCATCCACAATCCTTGTGATTGCTTCCGATGCGTCCACTGCTGTGTTTCCGGAAATTACTCCGGCGGCATTGTTGACCACATGCTGGCCAACGTCAAAGACCGCCATCGTGATATTGAACGTATTCGTCACCAGATAAATGGCTACATACGCCTTAAAGATCCAGAGGAAAATGTTGTAAGTCTCAAATTCATGGAAATTGTTTTTCTGCGTTACCATCGTAATCAGTTCATAGCACAGGACAAATGTGATGATCAGTCCCGCAATGGGGACAATCACCGTTTGGGAAATGTTCTGGATCAGATTGAAGATTCCGGCATTCCATCCCTGCGGTGTCTGTCCCACCTGCCCGGCTATGGTTCCCACCTGCTCATTGACAGACGTGAACATGTTATCCAAACAGGACTTGATAAGCCCGATCAGGATATCCTTTATCGCTTCCGTAATTCTCTCAATGATGGTGTTCATCTACCACTCCTCTTAAGAGAACAATGTTGCCAGCTGTGGAATCAGGGTAGTTCCCAGCAGCATGATTCCGGCACCAGCCATCAGCTGTTTGATGCCCTGGCTCTTAGCACCGGGATTGTCGTTTCCATATCCTTCCAGAAGGTTTACGACACCCCACACGCCAAGACCTGCGCCGATTGCGACTACAAGAGTTTTTAAAGTTGTAATTGCACTGCTAAAAAATGCCATATACATTCACCAAAACTGACTTCTTTCAGGTGTTTACGGGAACGAAAATACACCGACTAAAAAGCCGGTGCACCTAGTGTCAGTTATTCCTTTCCTCATTATTTTCTGTTCATTCCCAAGGTTACTCCGACAGTTCTACATGAATTACTTCCACCTCTTCTTCAGATTTCGGTGTATACTGCGGATTTAACTCTTTCTCAACTTTGTACCGGTTCTTCTCGTTTTCATCTGCAAGAAGCCGATAGTTTTTGTGTTTCGTGATATCATATTTGTCCGAGAAAAATGGTCTGGCACCACGGATCTGCAGGATACATTTTCCTCCATCCATGACTGCAATCTCATCTTCAGTCATCAGCTGTTTACCTGTTTTCTGGTAATTCAATCCAAAAGACTTCTGATTACTCCTCGTCTCCGAAGTGTTATACAGGTCAATGGTTTCCTTACCCAGAAGCTCGCTCATTTCCTTTAAGGTAGTTTTCTCTTTTCCTCCAAGAAATAGTGTGGTATCACAGTTACCCAGAATAGTATCTGCACTATCCTTATACATTGCCTTTAGCTGACTCTGTGACTGCAAAATAATAGAAGCAGAGATTTCCCTGCTTCGGATGGTTGCAATCAGCTTGTCAAACTGAGGAATTTGTCCAATATTGGCAAACTCATCAGCAATGACACGCACATGAACTGGCAGTCTTCCACCATATTCATCATCTGCTTTGTCACAAAGCAGATTGAAAAGCTGTGACTGTAACATGGCAATCACAAAGTTAAATGTTGTATCTGTATCGGACATAATCAAAAACAAGGCTGTCTTCCTGTCCCCGATCTTATCCAGTTCCATTTCATCATAAGACATGATCTCACGAAGTTCTGCTATATCAAATGGTGCCAGCCTCGCACCACAGGAAATAAGAATACTTTTGGCTGTTTTGCCTGCCGCCAGTTGTCAAGGACTTTTTAATCAAATTCAGAAAAAAGTCACATTCGGCTTGCTTCCTCCCGGAGCAGACGCTTGATTTTGTCCTCCATCGTCTCCTTGCTGGTCTCACTGAAATGGACACGGACAACATAGGTGGTCTTGCCGATTTTCCGTTTGAAGATCGGGCAAGATTCGGTTTTCATGGTGTTTACGGTATCTGTCATAGAAAATCCTCCTGTAAAAATGGTTGTGAGAAAAAAGAAGAAGGCAAGGCGGCAACTTTAAGGTATCTATAACCACTTTGCCGCCTTTGCCTTCTTGACTTATGCCCGGAGATAGCAGACCCATGAAGCACCGTTTTTCTCGGTGACAAGTCGGCTTCCTATCCGGGCTTTTGCTGTTCTGAGGGTACGGGACGATATACCCCTGTCATTGACCGCCTTTTCCAGCTCTGCACTGGGCATTTTCTTTCCATTTGCCAACAAATCGAGTATCAGGGCTTCTGCCTGTGCGGTCTTGCTTTCGGTCTTGCCTGTGTCCGTCCCGGCAAGCAGCTCATCGGCGGTAATGTCATAAGCTCCCAGCCACACAAAACCTTTCTCGTCTCCCAGAGAAAAGGCAAGGGACTGTCCC